>Ga0255338_1000452_pt1 | contig 135923 bp, 128 predicted proteins | sample MeOH1_35cm_T4_19_FD_203715 | JGI IMG/M metagenome (GOLD analysis project Ga0255338, IMG submission 203715) | Sandy soil microbial communities from University of British Columbia, Vancouver, Canada - MeOH1_35cm_T4_195 | ecosystem: Engineered > Artificial ecosystem > Sand microcosm >... | reverse complement strand
GCGGACTTCGGTCTGCAAGAGCACAGGCCGGATATAAGACCGCAATGAACCCGCCGACCCGGACCTTCCAAAACCCGCTTGCCACATGGGAGGCGTCCATATAAGTTGTACGGCGCCGTCCCCAGGCTAAGCCGCTTCGCGAAGTCGTAGCGAAGCGAAGACCGCCACAGTATGAGCCGCTGCCGGGTACCGCCTGCCGCGCCGCGAGCGCGCGCCAACAGCCTAACGCAACGCGTGCCACGATGGATGCCGGATCGAGTCCGGCATGACAACGGGCTCACTACGCGCCCTGAGGCCGCTTCGTTCAAACAGGCGAGATGAGTATGAATTGAAGCGCTTCGCGCCGAGCGCAAAACCACTCATCGCAGGTGGCGGCGAAGCGGCTTGGCCTGGGGACGGGCGCGCAGCGCTTCGTAACTGACTCGCCGTACCTGTTTGAGCGAAGAGCCGAAGGCGCGTAGCGAGTTGTACGGCGCCGTCCCCAGGCTAAGCCGCTTCGCGAAGTCGTAGCAACGCTGCGACCGCCACAGTATGAACTGCTGCCGGGTACCGCCTGCCGCGACGCGAGCGCCCGCCACCCGCCCCCCTGCCGCGCCAAGGAATCAAGCCGACTCGTACAAGCGCGTAAGAACGAACTCTCGATGGCCCAGCGCCTCGCCCGCCGTGAGCCGTCCGTTGGCGGTGCGCAGCATCGACTCCAGGAGCTTGTCGCCAGCCTGGTCGAGCGTGATCTCACGTTGGAGCAAGCCGGAGGTGTCCACGTCGATGTGCTCGCTCATGAGCCGCACCGTGCGCGGATTGGCGCAAATCTTGATAACGGGCAGGATCGGGTTGCCGATCACGTTGCCCTGGCCCGTCGGGAAGAAGTGCACAGCATATCCCGAGGCCGCGCACAGCGTCACCATCTCCGCGGCGGCGCTGGACGAATCCATGAACCACAGGCCCGGGTGCGTCGGCACCTCGGCCTTGTCGATCACGCCGTCCACCGTGCACTTGCGCCCGATCTTCTGGATGTTGCCGAGCGCTTTTTCTTCAATGGTCGTCAGGCCGCCGGCGATATTGCCCTTGGTCGGCTGCGAGTCCGACAGGTCGCTGGTCTTGTGGCGGTTGATCACGTCCTGGTAGCGGTTGAACATGAACATGAACTTCTCCCGCACGGCGTCATTGGCGCACCGCTCGGCCACGATATGCTCGCCGCCCGTGAGCTCCGTGGTCTCGCCGAAGCAGAGGTAGTTGCCCAGTGGGTGCAGCTTGTCGAAGGCATTGCCGACGGTGGGGTTGGCGCCGCAACCGGAGGTGGTGTCGGATTCGCCGCACTTGGTGGAGACCCACAGTTCTTGGATGGCGCAGCGCTCGCGCTGCTTCTCGCTCGCCCACTGCACATACTCGCGCGCCGCCTTGCTCGCGCGCATGATCGTGTCGTGGTCGCCGTGGCCCTCGATGCCGAAGCCGGTGACGGGCTTGCCGGTGGCGGCAATTCCGTCCACCACCTTCTTTGTCCACGAGTCCTCGATGCCGATGACCACCACGGCGGCGACGTTCGGGTTGCAACCCGTTCCGATCAGCGTGCGGAAGTGCAGGTCGAGGTCGGCGCCGAACTGCAGGCGGCCGTACGGGTGCGGTATCGCCATCACCCCCTTGATGTTGTGCGCCACGGCCTCGGCGGCGGCGTTGGACAGATCGTCCAGCGGCAGGATGATGACGTGGTTGCGGATGCCCACACGGCCGTTCTCGCGCCGAAAGCCCAGGAAAGTGGTGTCTTGATTGATGATGGACATGGTGCTTACCAGCGCTTGGTCTTGATGTTGTGCACATGGGCGTGCTGGCCTGCCTGGATGGGCGCGACCACCTTGCCCATGTCGATGCCGTACTTCACGGCGGTGTCGCCCACCGCCATGTCCTTCAGCGCGATCTTGTGGCCGATCGGGATATCCTGCCGCGCGACGAGGTTGATCGTGCGGTCGTTGTCCATGATCCAGCCGGTGAGTTTGGCGCCGGCCTTCACGCCCTCGACCACCACTACGGCCACGGTGTCGCGCGGGTCATGCAATACGAAATGAATCACGTGCTTTCTCCAGCAGATGCCAGAGCGCAGTCTTTACGCTCGCGCCCCTGCTGTCAACTCGCGTCACTGCCCGTAAGGCCGGTCGGGCGCGCCGGGCGCGTGCGCGCCGCCGGGGGTTTGCGTGGAACCATCCTTCGTGCCCGGACCGACCGGCGGCCTGCGCGGCGGACCGCCCAGTTCGGCAGCGGCCCTTTGTTGCGCGCGCGAGAGAAGCTCGACGCGTGCAGCCGCATCAGGAGACGCCGCCTCGCGCAGGATCGCGCCGCAGTTGGCGTCTTCGCCGGGTCCGGTTTCGATGGTCGCGGCCAGGGCCAGCAGCGGGTTGACCGCTCCCAGCGCGAGCGCCAGCCCGGCGCGGCCGGCCAGCGCGCCCTTGTCGGGCCCGGCCTGTGGCGCACCAAGGGTGCCCGTCACTTTGAGCGGCGAGCGCAGGCTGAGGACGCTCATGTCCTTGGGATAGGGACGGAAATACAGGTCGATCGCTTCGCTGGCGAAATTGACCGTGCCGTCGCCATAGACCACCGTGTCCGTGGTGTCGAGTACGAGCGCGCGGCTGGTCATGAGCCCCTTTTTCACGTCGAAGGCACTCGCAGCGCAGCGCACCGGCACGTTCAGGTCGCCACGCATCAGGAACTTGATGATCTCGGCACCGTCGAGTCCGGCGATCTCGAGCAGCAGGTTGCTGATCTGCCCGCGTCCCATCAGCAACGCGACGTTGCCGGAGGATCCTGCCAGCATCTGCGCCACGGAGTTGCCACGCCCTTCGAGCTCGATGTCGCCATGGATCTTTCCGAAGCTGGTTCTCGTCAGGTTCACGTCGCGGAACATCTTGCTCAATTCCATCGACCTGGCCTTCAGATCCACCTTCGTGACCGCCGGGTTGCTGTGGCTGTCGATCTGCACCCGGCCCGCGACGGTGCCGCCCGCGATACCCAGGTTCATCGAATCGAGAATCAACACCCCATCGCGCAGCCGCACGTTCACCGCACCCCGCTCGAGCGGGAACCAACGCGAGTTCGTGACCTTGGCGGCGCTATACGCCACCTCGGAGTTCATCGCGCGCAGCCGCGCGAAGTCGATGGGAGCATTGGGCAGGACCTTGCGGTTCGGGTCGGCCGGCGCCTTGGCCTTGCGCTTCCCGGCGTCGGCCACCTGCCGCACGGACGCTGCCTTTGCGGGCTGCTCCGGCAGGCCCACGATCGGCGCGAGGTCGTCGAAGTCGAGCCAGTTCGACCTGAGCTTGCCGGCCAGGTAGGGCACCTTCTGCGCGCGGTCGAAGGCCAGCTCGCCCTTCATGTCGGTGTTGCCCAGCTTGCCGTCGATGTCGCGCACCCGCCAGACCTCGCCTTGCTTGGACACCTGACCCTTGAGCGCGTAGCGGGGCGTCGAAGGCAGCACGATGCCCACCAGTTTGTACAGGTCGGCGAGGTTCTTGCCTTTCAAGTCGATCACGGCGTCCGCACCGTCGAAGGTGGCCAGGCTGGCGATGGTGCCGCGCGCGCGCAGGCTGGTCGCGCCGGCGGCCGCTTCCACCTCCACCGGGAAGGGATTCTGCAGCGGTGCGCTCAGGTACAGCACGTTGCCTGTGCGGCCCTTGGCTGTGAACGGCTCCTTCTGCCACGTCCCCTTCGCGGTGAAACGCAGGGGCATCTGCGTGGTCGCGGCCGTTGTGGACGTGCCTGACTTCGGCAAGGTCAAGGGGCCGTCGATGGCGAAATCGGTCCGGATGTCCGCGCCGTGCTCGGTGGCCACGAAATGCGCGCTGCCGCGATCGACGATGAGCGCGCCGAAGTCGGGTATGTTGCGCGGGTCGCCCGAGTCGCGGCCCAGCGCCCAGCTGCGCCGTCCATCGGCTTCGATCTGCAGCCCGAGCTGAGGTTGCCGCAATTCGACACGCGGCAAGACCACATGGCGCCTGAGCAGCGGCAGCAACTCGATGTCGATCTGTGCGCCCTCGGCCTTGACCAGGTGCGGGTCGATGGCCCATTCGGGATTGGCGAACTCGATGCCGTCTGCCAGGATGCGGATCGTCCGCCCCAGCTTGACATCCAGCTTGCGAGTGATTTCGAAATGCCGGCCGGTCCTGTCGCTGACGTAGCGGTTCAACGGCCCGCGCAGCACGTCCCAGGGGAAGAATGCGAGTATCAGCGCGATGAGGGCTGCGGATATCGCCAGGCCCGCGAGGACCTTGACCCACAGCGGATGGCCATGGGGCGGCGGATCGATGGCTGCCTCATTCATGCCGCTCCGTCAGCGCTGCGGCCGTGCCGAAGCAACAAGGGGCGACGCGCCAACGGGGCTGGCAGACATTGCGACGTGGGCACCGGCCGGTTCGCCCAAGGCCACCAGGCCCGCCGCCATCAGCGTGCCAAAGAAAATCATGGCGGATTGAATCAACAGTTTCATCGCGTGCATTCCGGGATAGGCGGCGCGCCGGTGTTTCAAGCAAGTCTGCACGGTGAGAAAGTGTTGCGCGGTCAGTAACCTGCGGGAGCTCCTGTCGGCCTTTGCCTACACCGGAAGCGTAGGAAACATCCTACGCGGCGCACCCCTCCCCACTGGCAGAATGACTGGCGTTGGGGGGACACACGAGGATACAGATCGGTCAGCCGGCTTTCTGGGAATAAGAACGCGTCGGGCCCCCTGCCACGCCATGAATGACCTACTGTGGATTTGAGAACTTACATCGTCGAAGACAACGCCACGATCCGCGAGAACCTGATCGGGACGCTTGAAGAGCTGGCATCCATCGAACCGTTGGGATGGGCCGAAACCGAAAACGAAGCCAAGTCCTGGTTAGTCCAGAACGTGGGCGGGTGGGATCTTGCCATCGTGGACCTGTTCCTGAAGCAAGGCAGCGGCCTGGGGGTTCTGGAAGCTTGTCGCGGCCGCACACCGGGGCGACGCGTCGTCGTGCTTAGCAACTACGCCACGACAGACATGCGCAAGCGCTGCCTGCAACTGGGGGCGGACGCAGTCTTCGACAAATCCAACGAAATCGATGCGCTGGTGGAGTATTGCGTCCACCTGCACGAGTCACCCAGGCCCGGGGCCTGAGCGCGGAGCTCAGTCGATCAACTTGTTCTTCAACGCGTAATACGTCAAGTCGCTGTTCGATGCCAGGCTCATTTTTTCCATCAGGCGGGTGCGGTAGGTGCTGACGGTTTTCACGCTCAAGGACAAGGCCTTGGCGATGTCGCCCGCGGTTTCACCCTTGGCGAGCTTGAGGAACACCTGGAATTCCCGCTCCGAAAGCTGCTCGTGAGGGGCCCCACCCTCCTTGCGATTGAGCTGCTGCGCGAGCAGTTCGGCCACCGCGGGGGAGATGTAGCGCCGCCCGAGGGCGATGGTGCGGATCGCGTTGACGATCTCCATCGGCTCGCATTCCTTGTTCAAGTAACCGCTGGCGCCCTGCCTTATCAGGTTCATCGCGTAATGCTCCTCGGGGTAGCCCGAGAGGATCAGGATGCCGACATCCGGCGCTTTGGCGCGGATCATGCCGAGGGCGTCGATGCCGCTTTGGCCAGGCATCGACAAGTCCATCACGAGCACATCGAGCTCGGTGGTTCGCACCAGGTCGATGGCTTCGCGGCCGCTGGCCGCTTCTCCCACCACGCGCAGATCGACCTGTTCCGAAAAGAACTGCTTCAATCCGGAGCGGACGATGGCATGGTCATCCACAATGCCGACTTTGATCATGTCTGTACTCTTTCGCAGGTCTTTGTTCGAGCCATTGTGCCGAAGTTTCGGCGGATAGGGCTTACCCTTCAGCCATGACTATGCACGATTTTATGCACAACCACGGTAATTTGGGATGAGATTCATGCGTTCGTTCTCAATGCCGAAGATGGCAATCAGCCTCGCACTGGCCCTTCTGGCCGCCTGCATCCTGATCGGCATCAATGAAACCGGATTTAACCAATCCACCGAAGCCCTGGACGATATCGCCGAGGCTTCGCGCACCCGCGGTTCGCTCAACCGCGTCCTGCAGGCCGTGCTGGATGCGGAAACCGGCTCCCGCGGCTATCTGCTCACTGGCGACCCCCGCTACCTGGAGCCCTACAACGCCGCCGTGGCGGCCATCGGGCAGCAGCTGGACGCGCTGCGCCTGATCTACACGCCCAATGCGGATGAGTTCAGCACGCTGGCCCAGCTGACGCGCAACGTTCAGCGGAAACTGGCGGAAATGGACCTGTCGGTGCGCATGCGCAAACAGGGCAACGAGGACGCCTGGAAGTTCGTGCTCATGACCGACGTGGGCAAAGAGCACATGGACGCCATCCGCGAAGAGGCCACCAAGCTGATCAACGCGTCGAGCCATCGCATGGAAGTCAGCCAGGTACAGGTTCGCAGGTCGCTGCTTCTGTCGCGCATCGGCATCGCCACCGTAACGATGGCCGGCTTGTTGGCCTTCTACCTTTACTTGCGACAGACCACCGCGCTCAAGCTCGCCGGCGAGCAGCAGCAGAAAGTTCTGCAGCAGGAGCGCGACCTGCTGGAGCGCCAGGTGCGCGAGCGCACCGCGACGCTGGCGGAGCTCGCCACCCACTTGCAGCAGGTGCGAGAGGAAGAGCGCGGCCACCTCGCCCGCGAACTGCACGACGAGCTCGGCGCGCTGCTCACGGCCGCGAAGCTCGATGTCGCGCGGCTGAAGTCCAGGCTGTCCACCCAGCCGCCCGAGATCGGCCAGCGGCTTCAGCACCTGACCGAATCGCTGAATAGCGGCATCGCGCTCAAGCGGCGCATCATCGAGGACCTGCGGCCCTCCTCGCTGTCGAATCTGGGTCTCACGGCATCGCTGGAGATCCTCGCGCGCGAGTTCTCCGAGCGTTCCGGCGTGGAGATCACCCCCAACCTCGAGCAGGTGGACCTCGACGAGTCCCGCCAGCTCACCGTGTATCGCCTGGTACAGGAGTCGCTGACGAACGTGGGCAAGTACGCAGAAGCCAAGCAGGTCGAGATCAGTGTGCGCAACTACGAGAACCACGTCGAGGTGGAGATTCGCGACGACGGCAAGGGCTTCGACGTGGCGCAAGTGCGCCCGTCGACGCACGGTCTGGCGGGCATGCGGCACCGCGTGGAAGCCGCCGGTGGTCGCCTCACTGTCGGCTCGACGCCCGGCCGCGGGACGCGGATATCGGCCGTGTTGCCCAAGATCGGGGCGGCCTGACCGGCTGCAGCCGGCATTCCAAAACATCCCCCTCGGCTGTCGGCGGATTCCTACGGGAGTCCATCTTCCCTGCCGACAAACGCACAGGTCCGCGGCTGATCAACAGCGCTGCCGTTGGCGGTCTAACCTTGTCGCAGGCGTTTGGCATCGCAAGCGAAACGTCCCACCCCCGGGCGCGCCCGCAAGGAGATCGTCATGCTGCATTACGCCATTGTGTTCCTGGTGATCGCCCTGATCGCGGCCTTGTTTGGTTTCGGCGGCATTGCCGCCGGCGCCGTGGAGATCGCGAAGATCCTGTTCTTCGTGTTCGTCATCATGGCCATCGTTGCCTTCGTCATCAGCATCGGACGCAAAAGGTAGCAGCCCCGATTCTCTGCCCCGGCCCGCCGAGGCCTTACGCACAACAACCTCAAGAGGAACCACCAGATGACAAACCTACCTTCCAGCAAATCCCTCCGCGCAGGAGCATCCAGCTATGCGGACGAAGCGCGCGGCGCCACCGCGCACGCACTCGACAGCACGAAGGAGCTTGCCAGCCACGCCCTTGAGCGGGCCGGCGAGACGGTGCGCGACCTGCGCTATGGCGTGAAAGACCTGGCCAGCAAGAGCGCCACCAGTGTCAGCGAAGCCACGGCCGCCGCCCAGAGGCAGTTGGGCCAATACGCCCAGGCCACCGGGCGCTATGTGTCCGAGCAACCAGTGAAGTCCGCGCTGATTGCCGCCGCCGTCGGCGCCGCGGTCGCCGCACTCGTGCTGGCGTGGCGACGCAACCGCGAAACGCGCTACTACTGATCCGCCAGGGCGCCCCATGCTGCATCCCATCTTTTCCGTACTGATCAACCGCCCCGAGCTGGTGATGGACCATGTCGCCGGCTATGCGGCGCTGGTGCAGGAGGAGGCCTCGTCCGTCAGCGGCGAAGTCGCCAAGCGGGCGATCGCATGGGCAGCGGTAGTGGTCGGCGCCCTCGTGTTTCTGGTCCTGGCGGGCGTTGCGGCCATGCTGGGCGTCATGCAGGGGCAGTTTCACTGGATCCTCGTAGTTGCGCCGGTCATTCCATTGGTGCTGTCAGTGGTCGCCTGGACCATCGCGCGCCAGCGCCTTCCCGCGAAGGCTTTCACTGAACTCAAGGCCCAGCTCGACGCCGATGCACAGACACTGCGCACGCTCGGGGCCCAGTCATGAGTCGTTGGGCCGGCCCCGAGGCTCATAGCACCGCAGCGCACAGCGCGGAGGTCTCCTCATGAGTGAGGCCGCCGACCGATTGGCGCGCACGCGCCTTGCGATCATCGAGCAGGTGCAACGGCGCGACCGCCGGGGTGGCGGGCGCGACGAGCGCGAGCGCGAACACGCGCGGGCGCGGCGGGAGGCGGGCGAGCCAGAGAGCGCGTACGAAGCCCCTGGCGAGGGATGGTTCGACCACATCAAGCGGGCCATCGGCACATGGTGGCGTCATCACCCCGCGCATATGGGCGTTGAACTGGCCACGCCGATACTGTCGGCATATGCGCGCAGAAAGCCGATGCAGTTCCTGGGAATTTCCGCCGCCCTCGGCGCGGTTGTCATGATCGCTCGGCCCTGGCGGCTCATTTCCGCCACGGGGATTGTGGTGGCGCTTGTAAAGTCATCGCAGCTGTCCGGGCTACTGATGTCGGCGATGTCTGCGGCCGACTTCCAGAAGGACAACCGGCCTTACGAATAGAGCAACGCAAGCCGGGCGGTGGGGTGCGGCAGCCCGGCCGGCATCTTGGAGATCTCGGCACCGGGACAAACATTCGATCAACTGAAGGAGAAAGTCATGAAATACACCCGAGCCCTCGCATTCGCCCTACTGGCAGGCGCAACCATCGTGACCAGCGGCTGCGCAGTCATCCGCGGCCAGGAAACGGTCGGTGCCTACGTGGACGACAGCGCCATCACCACCGCGGTGAAGGCGAAGTTCGTCGAAGACAAGACGGTTGACGCCGGCGCCATCAAGGTCGAGACGCTCAACGGGACTGTGGCACTGTCCGGGTTCGCCAAGTCCAACGCCGAAAAAGCGCAGGCCGAGTTCATCGCCCGCAACACCAAAGGCGTGCGTGAAGTGCGCAACAACCTGACCGTCCGCCCATAAGCGTTCGCCCGGCTAAAGAGAGAGAGGCAGGCGAGCCGCGAGGCCACGCCTGCCTTTTTTTTTTGACACCCTGCCACCTTCCATGAAGACATTTCGCTGCGACCATTGCGGGCATCCGCTGTTCTTCGAGAATGTGCAGTGTCTCCAATGCGGCAGCTCGCTGGCATTCCTGCCGGACCGGCTGGCGCTTTGCGCCGTGGAACCGGTGCCAGGCGACGACAAGGCGTTGTGGCGGCGCAAACTGCCCCGGCGCCGCAAGGTGGAGGGCACGCACTACCGTTTATGCCGCAACCACACCGACAAGCAGGCCTGCAATTTTGCCGTGCCTGCCGAGGATCCGAATCCCCTGTGCGTTTCATGCAGACAGACCCGGATCCTGCCGGACCTGTCCATACCGCAGAACCACGAGCGCTGGTACCGCATCGAGGTCGCCAAACGCAGGCTGTTTTATACACTCGCCAAGCTGGGCCTGGTGGCCGTCAAGCCACCCAATGGCGAGCGCGACGGACCCGTCTTCGAATTCCTCGCCGACCAGCCGGGTCAGACGATCCTCACCGGCCATTGCGAGGGCGTGATCACGCTCAACGTCGCGGAGGCGGACGATGCCGAACGCGTGCGGCGCAGGCTTGCGCTGCATGAGCCGTATCGAACGCTGCTGGGCCATCTGCGCCACGAGTCAGGCCATTACTACTGGGACCGCCTGGTATTGAATGGCGGCCGCATCGATGCCTTCAGGGAAATGTTCGGCGACGAGCGGGCTGATTACAGTCAGGCGCTGGACGCGTATTACGCCGCAGGCGCCGCGCAGGCCAACTGGCAGGCCGGCTACGTGAGCGCGTACGCCACGTCGCATCCGTGGGAAGACTGGGCCGAGACCTGGGCGCACTACCTGCACATGGTAGACCTCATGGAGACGGCCGCGTCTTACAGCACGCGCGTCGTGGTGCCCGGAAGCGACGCGGACGATGCGGAGGAGGTGGCCAACCCATTCGAGGGCCACATCAAGGACTTCGACCAGCTCGTGGAGCAGTGGGTACCGCTCACGCTGCTACTCAACAGCCTGAACCGCAGCCTGGGGCAGGACGACGCCTACCCCTTCGCGCTGACGGCAGGCGCGCTGCGGAAGCTGCGCTTCGTACACGACGCGATCCACGCGCCGCGCGATATCACCGCGCCAACCGACACTTCATCGTGCCAGTCCCGCGACGCGGCTTCCCCCGCCTAACCCGCCTTGACGGTCAGCTGGTTGTTGACCGAATTCACGCCCTTCACGTCCTTCGCGAGTTTGGTCGCCTTCGCGGCCGCCTCGGCCGTCGGCGCGGGGCCGGTCAGCGTGACCACGCCGTCCTTGGTGTCGACGTCGATCTTCACGGCGCTCAGGTCCTTGTCGGCCGCGAGGGCGGCGTTGACCTTGCTCGTGATGGTGGCGTCGTCGATCTTCTGGACGCCGGCCGCGCCCATGCTCTTTGTCTCGTCAGCCGCCGTGCGAGCTGACTGCTCCGTTCGAGTGGCTGCGCGCTCGCCCACGGCAGTGCCACCGAAGCGATCGCATGCGCTGAGCGCCAGAAGCACGGTGAGCGAAGAGATGGCCAGCAGGCCCTTGTTGGGAATCGAGTTCATAGTGGGTTCCTTTCTCCAGGATGTGTGAGTCCAATTTAGGTGTCTCCCCCGGAATAACCCTGTCGGAAACCTCGCAAGCCGCTGTAGGACATCAGGAGCGGGTACCCTGCTCCATGTCCTTCAGGATGCGGTCCAGCCGCGTCGACAGCTGCTCCGTGGTGAGCTGCTCGCGGAAGCGCTCCACCATCAGGGGCAGGCTCATCGGACTGGGATGCCGCAGTTGCGCGAACGCCACCGGCTTGCGAAGCAAGCGCGCGAGCGTGGCGCGCAGCCGCGAAATTTCGAGCTCCTGGCTCAGCACTTCGCGTTCAGCCTGGCCCAGCAGCAGGTTGCCCTTGTCGTACTTGCGAAAGACTTCGAAGAACAGGCCGCTCGATGCCTGCAACTGCTTGGCGCTCTTGGGCTGGCCCGGATACCCGGAGAACACGAGCCCCGCCACGCGTGCGATCTCTCGAAAGCGACGCTGTGCCAGCTCGGTCGAGTTGAGCGAAGCGAGCACATCGTGCAGGAGGTCGACGGTGGTGAACACCCGCTTGTCCACGACGGGCTTCAGGTCGAACTCCTCGGCGCTCACCAGCTCGAAGCCGTAGTCGTTGACGGACAAGCTGAAGGTGTTGGGTCTCTCGCGCGCGAGCCGCCATGCCAGCAGGCTGGCCAGGCCGAGATGCACGTGCCGGCCGGCGAAGGGATACACGTACAAGTGGAAGCCCTCACGCGATCGGAAGGCCTCGATCAACACGCTGTCCGGCGTGGGGATGATCGAAAGCCGCTCCTGGGTCTGCAGCATGGGGCGTGCCGCCTGCAGCTCGGGCTCGAAAAAGTCGCCCTGCGCCGCCCTCTGCATCATCTCCAGCACGGCATCGCCGAGCTCGGTAGAGAGCGCCATCTTGCTGCCTTGCCACGTGGGAACCGTGCCCTTCTTGCGGGTGGCCTTCTTCACGTAGGCGGCCATGTCCTGCACGCGGATGAACTCGAGCAGCTTGCCCGCAAAGAAGAAGCAGTCGCCCTTGCGCAGCCGCGCGATGAAGCCTTCCTCGATGGTGCCGATGTTGGCGCCGCTCATGTACTTCACCTGCATGGCGGCATCGCTGACGATGGTGCCGATACCCAGGCGGTGCCGCTTGGCGATGCCCCGGTCGCGCACGCGCCAGACGCCTTCCTCGTCCTGCGCGATGCGGTGGTAGTCCGGATAGGCCGTCAGGCTTTCGCCACCACGCGCGCAGAACGCCAGCGCCCAGTCGAACTCTTCCTGTGCGAGCTTCCGGTAGGACCACGCACCGCGCACCTCTTCAAACAGTTCTTCCGCGCGGAAGCCCCCGCCCAGGGCGATCGTCACCAGGTGCTGGACCAACACGTCCAGCGGCTTGTCCGGCGCCTCGCGCTGCTCGATGCGGCCGGCCTGTGCAGCCCGGCGCGCGGCCGCGGCCTCGATGATCTCCATCGTGTTGGTGGGCACGAGCGTCACGCGGCTCGCGCGGCCCGGCGCGTGGCCGCTGCGCCCCGCGCGCTGCATCATGCGCGCGACGCCCTTGGCGGAGCCGATCTGCAGCACGCGCTCCACGGGAAGAAAGTCCACGCCCAGGTCGAGAGAGGACGTCGCGACCACGGCGCGAAGCGTGCCCTGCTTCAAGCCCTCTTCCACCCACTCGCGCGTAGCCTTGTCCATGGAGCCGTGGTGCAGTGCGATTTCGCCAGCCCATTCCGGCCGCGCCTCCAGCAGCAGCTGATACCAGATCTCTGCCTGCGAACGCACGTTGGTGAAGACCAGCGTCGTCCCTGATTTGGCGATCTCGTCCACCACCGGCTGCTGCATGCGCGCACCGAGGTGACCCGCCCACGAATACTTGCCGGGATCGGGAGGAATCAGCGTGTCGATGACGAGGTTCTTCTCGATCTTTCCGCGCACGAGCAAAGGAGCGGGAGCCGCATCCTGGCCGCACAGCACCTGCATTGCTTCCTCGAGGTTGCCCAGCGTTGCGGAGAGGCCCCAGGTCACCAGCGCGGGATTGAATCGCCGCAGCCGCGCCAAAGCCAGCTGCGTCTGCACGCCGCGTTTGCTGCCGATCAACTCGTGCCACTCGTCCACCACGACGTACTCCACGCCCTGCAGTTCCTCGCGCGCATGCTCGCGCGTGAGCATCAGGCTGAGCGATTCGGGGGTGGTGACGAGGACGGTGGGAAAGCGCCGGTCCTGCCGGGCCCGCTCGGCACTGGGCGTGTCGCCCGTGCGCTGGCCGATGGTCCACTCAGGCGCGAGGTGGCGCAGCGGCTCGGCGATGGCCTTCGTGGTGTCGGACGCGAGGGCGCGCATCGGCGTGAGCCAGATCGCCCGCAAGGGCTCGGCGCCGCGCGCCGGGGGGTGGCGCCGCAGCAATTCGTCCAGCATGCCGAGCCACACCGCATAAGTCTTGCCCGAGCCGGTCGTGGCGTGCAGCATTCCGCTGCGGCCTTGCGCGACAGCTTGCCAGACCTCGCGCTGGAAATCAAAAGGCTGCCAGCCGCGCGCGGCCAGCCAGTTCTCCGCGGAAGGCATGGGGTTTACGAGAGGGATGATTGAATTCGAGCGATCGATTGTGGGGCGAATACGATGCCCCTGCAACGCGGCTGGCAGCCCTAAGATCCTGAGATGAAACCGAATATTGTCTTCATCGTCGCCGACGACCTCGGCTTCGCGGACCTCGGGTGCTACGGCGGGCGCGAGGCCGACTTCGGCGCGGTGTCGCCGGTACTCGACGGCCTGGCCGCCGCGGGCCTGAGGTTCACACAAGGCTATTCCAACTCCCCTGTGTGCTCGCCCACCCGCTTTGCACTCATGACCGGCCGCTACCAGTACCGCCTGCGCGGCGCGGCAGAGGAGCCGATCAACAGCAAGAGCCGCGGCAGCACCACGCTGGGCCTGCCGCCGGAACACCCCACCCTTCCCTCGCTGCTGCGCGATGCGGGTTATCGCACCGCGCTCATCGGCAAGTGGCACCTGGGCTATCCGCCTTCGTTCGGGCCGCTGCGTTCGGGCTATGAGGAATTCTTCGGGCCGATGTCGGGGGGGGTCGACTACTTCACGCACTGCGCGTTCACCGGCGCGCACGACCTGTGGTCCGGCGATGCGGAAAAGCAGGAAGATGGCTACCTCACCGACCTGATATCGCGTCGCGCGGTGGACTACATCGACCGCATGGCCGGCGGCGGCGCGCCCTTCTTCCTCAGCCTGCACTACACCGCGCCGCACTGGCCCTGGGAGACGCGCGACGATGAAGCGCTCGCGCAGGAAGTCAAAGGCGACCTGTTCCACCTGCACGGCGGCAACATTCACACCTATCGCCGCATGATCCATCACATGGACGAGGGCATCGGATGGGTCATGGATGCACTGCGCGCAAAGGGCGTGGCCGACGATACGCTGGTGGTCTTTACCAGTGACAACGGGGGCGAGCGTTTTTCGGACAACTGGCCGCTGGTGGGCGGCAAGATGGATTTGACCGAAGGCGGCATTCGCGTGCCGTGGATCGCGTACTGGCCCGCAGCTATCGCGTCAGGTGGAACCAGCGCGCAGCACTGCATGACCATGGACTGGTCCGCAACATTGATCGATGCCGCGGGCGTGGCGTCCGACCCGGCCTACCCCCTCGACGGCGTGTCGTTGATGCCGGTACTACGTGATCCTGCCCACACCTTCGACCGTCCGTTGCACTGGCGCATGAAACACCGCGGCCAACGCGCCCTGCGCGACGGAGACTGGAAATACCTGCGCGTGGACGGCAATGACTATCTGTTCAACATCACGCGCGATGAGCGTGAACGCGCCAACCTGGGCGTGCGCGAACCGCAACGTCTTTCGGAACTGCGAACGGCCTGGGAGCGGTGGAATGACAGCATGCCGCCGATCCCGCCGGATGCGACGGTGAGCCTAGGGTATTCGGCGAAGGACATGCCGCAGCGCTGAAGCCGCACCGGCTTGGCATACTCGCCCCATGCCCCAAACCTCTCGCTGGCTGCCGTTCCTGCGTTGGCCGCGTCCCACCGCAGGCCTGCTGCGCGGAGAATTTACCGCCGGTCTCACGGTGGCCGTTGTCGTGATTCCCCAGTCGGTGGCCTATGCGGGACTGGCCGGGATGCCGCTGGTCACCGGGTTGTACGCGGCCTTCCTGCCAGCCCTCGCGGCCGTGCTTTTCAGTAGTTCCACTCGCCTGTCGGTGGGCCCCTCGGCCCTGACGAGCGTACTGGTCGGCGCCTCACTGGTCGGCATGGCGGAGCCGGGCAGCGCGCAGTGGGTCGCGCTCGCGGCCTGGCTGGCCCTGATGGCCGGCGCGGTGCAACTCGGCCTTGGCGCGGCGGGCGCAGCCTGGGTGCTGAACCTCGTGAGTTCCCCGGTGCTGGCGGGCTTCACCCAGGCCTCTGCCCTGCTGATCATGGCTTCGCAGGTTCCCGCGCTGATCGGCCTGCAAGGCGCCTTGCCCACGCTTTTGCAATCACCCACGATCGATGTCCAGGCGCTGGCCTATGGCGCAGCCAGTGTGGTGGCGATTGTGCTGGGCAAGCGCTACGCACCACGCCTGCCCATGGTCCTCATCGTGATCGCCGCATCTGCCGCGGTCAGCAAGTGGACGGGGTTTTCGGCGCATGGTGCGGTGATCGGCGCCCTGCCGCGCGGCCTGCCCGACTTCTTCTGGCCGGGCTTGCCGGGGTGGGAAGCTGTGGGCGCCCTGGTGGTGCCCGCGCTCGTGATCGCGCTGGTCAGCTCGCTGGAGATGGCGTCCAGCGCGAAGATCGAAAGCCAGCGTGACGGCAAGCGCTGGGACGCCGGACAGGACCTGGTCGGCCAGGGCATGGGCAAGATCGTCGCGGCATTCTCTGGCAGTTTCCCGACCAGCACGTCGTTCTCACGCTCGGCGATCGTGCTGTATGCGGGCGCGCGCACCGGCTGGGCGACGGTGGCGTCGACCTGTGTCGTGCTGCTGGTGCTGCTGTTTCTGACGCCCGCGCTCGCGGACGTGCCGCGCGCCGTGCTCTCCGCGGTTGTCGTGACGGCCGTTGCCGGCCTCGTCAAGCCGCGCACCTTGCCGCGCCTGTGGCGGATCGATCGCATCGAGGCGGCGACGGCGCTGGTCACCTTCGCGGTCACGCTGCTCACGTCGCCGCGAATCTATTGGGGGGTGCTGGCCGGCGTCGTCATGGGCCTGGCCCACTTCCTCTACTTGCGACTGCACCCACGCATCATCGAAGTCGGGCTGCACCCCGATGGAAGCCTGCGCGACCGGCACTTGTGGAAGCTGCCGCCGCTCGCCGCGCAACTCTACGCCCTGCGCATGGATGGCGAGCTCGACTTCGCATCGTCAAGCGCTTTCGAACGCAACATCGTCGACCACCTGACGACCCATCCGGACGTGCAGCATGTGTGCCTGTTCGCCCATCCCATCAATCGCGTGGACACGACGGGCGTGGAGGTATTCAGCCAACTGCGCCAGATGCTCGAGTCGCGCGGCATCCACCTGCACATCAGCGGGCTCAAGTTGCCGGTGGAGCAGGTGCTACGCAAGGCCGGCGCGTTGTACGAGAGCCCGCTGCTCGCGATGTATCGCACGGACGCGGAGGCGGTTCAGGCGTTCGAGGCGGTGTGCGGGCGGCGGGGCGCTCTACGCAGCGACATCAAGGGGGAGCCGCCCTGATCCCGCTCGCCCCTACCGAAACGCGAAGTGCTTGCTGCCCAGGTAATTGAAGATCAACGCGACGATCGATGCGATGGCCAGCGGGATCATCGGCTGCGCCGCGAGCGTCGATGAGGCCAGAACGAGCACGGTGTAGACGAGGAAGTTGATGGTGGCGCCACCGGCGCTCACCGCGGCATAGCGTATGAGGCTAGCCAGGGCAGGGTCATCCGAGGTCTTGCCGAACGTGAAGCTGCGATTGAGCAGCCACGTCGCGAACACGGCCGTCGGGATCGACACCGCACGTGCCTCGATGGCGCCCACCCCGGCGAAGCTGACGAGCAGTTGCATGACGCCGGCATCCACGACGAAACCCAGAACGCCGACGAGGCCGAAACGCATGAACCGGGACATGTCGCTCATATTCAGGCGCTCCATGCCTGGAAGTCAAGGAGCCGAGCCGCGAGACCCAGCGCGATCACCACCCCGACCGCCGCGGTTCCACCCAGCAGCACCGCCGACCGGCGCCGATAGCCCGCGGCCAGCGACGGCAGCACCACGAGTGTGGCCACGACAGTCGCCAGGACGGTCCAGTAGTGGTAACGGACGTCGGTCGCGACGCCGATCACGAGATACGCACCGGCATACCCCAGCGCGGACACCGCCAGGGTGCGTGCCAGCAGCACGGCCGGTGACGACTCCGCGCGCGCCAGGAACGCCAGCAGCATGAGCGCCCAGGCGAGCCAGGTCACGGGCCAGACCGTGGGGTTCTTTCGGACCAGGTCGAAACGCACATCGCGCGGCGTCACGGTCTCCAGCGGCTTGAACGCCGGATTGTCGGTGCGGTACTCGGGCGTGAGCCTGATGTGCTTGAGCGGCACGGCAAACATCAATGCCGAGTTGAAGTGCTTGAGCCGGTGAACTGCATAGGCCATGGGATGCGAGGCGATCGTGCGAGCCCACTGCATCGGCAGCCCGTCACCGATGGTGGCGTGATCGTCGTCCGGCCGACTCACCTTGCCGCCACATGATCCCCACGGGCTGAAGCTGTCCCACCAGTAGGGCGTGTAGCACTTGCGGAGTTCTTCTGCGTTCAAGCTCGCCCTGGGCGCCACCAGAGACGGATCACCCTCATGCGCGGCGATGCCGGCCAGGTCGAACAGGAACAACGAATGAACGGCCTGGCGCTCGACCGGTTCAAACAAAATGCGATTGGCCTGTTGGGTCAGCGGGATGGCGATGACGGCGACAGCGACAGCCGCAATCATCAGCCGCGTGTTGCGCAGCCAGCTGGCCGGGGCGAATGCAAAAAGCAGCAAGGGACCCAGCGCGAACACGGCGTTGCTGCGCACCAGCGTGCCGTAGGTGAGGAGCGCGGCGATGACCAGCCCCGCCGCCAGCGGCACGTGCCTTTTCTGCGTTCGGTACCAGTACAGCAACCCCACGGCCGGCAGCCAGGCCGCCACCATGCCCACGTCCTTGTTCAGGCTGGCGTTAAGGAACACGAAGGTGGGAAACAGCCCCGCCAGCGGGATGAGGAAGGCCAGGTTGGCGCGCCCGGCCCGGCGAGTCGCGTCCGCCAACAACCACCAACCTAACCAGTAACCCACCAGGTGCAAGACGAAGAGCGGGGCCGGCCCCTCGTGGATGCGCAGCAGCACGGAAAAAAGCCACGCCATCACCGGCGGGTGCCAATCGGTGTAGCGGCCGCTTACCGCCTCGGCGTACTGGTTCACCGAGTCGTTGGTCATGAGGCCCGGGAACTGCAGCGCCAGGTTGCACGCGAACAGCGTCAGGGCCATGATCGCGAGCGGCCAGGCTCGCTCTCGCCAGACGAGCGGCTCGCCGGTGCGTGCTGTCCAACCGGGGCGCAGCGCTCCGGCCTGGGGGGTCGGCTCGCTCATCGGCACCGGCGCTTTCAGGAAGCGGCAGCCGGCATCGCCGGAACGGCAGACGAGGCAGCGTCATTCTCCGCGCGCGTGCCGTAGGCGCCGCGCATCGCCGAGAGTTCGGCACCGCTCGCCTTACGAGCCGCCAAGGCCGGCCATTGCGGCGCGCGGCCTTCCAGGTAGGCCAGTCGTTTGATCTCGCGCCGCGAGTGGGTGACGGTATCCAGGATCAGGCCGCAGGCCATCGACAGCACGGCAACCAGCATGATGCCCACGGACAGCACCGCGGTGGGCAGCCGGGGGACCAACCCGGTCTGGACGAACTCGATCACGATCGGTATGGACAACCCGACTGACAGCACCGACAGCAGCAGCGCCGCATAGCCGAAGAATGCCAGCGGGCGCTCCTCTTTCACCAGCATGCCGATCATGCGCAGGATGCGGATGCCGTCGCGGATGGTGTTGAGCTTCGAAGTGGAGCCCTCGGGTCGGTCCTTGTAGCGGGTAGCGACCTCGGTCGTCTTCATTCGGAGTTCCAGTGCATGCACGGTAAGTTCGGTCTCGATCTCGAAGCCGCTCGAGATCGCCGGGAAGGACTTGACGAAGCGGCGCGAGAAGACGCGGTAGCCTGACAGCATGTCGGAGAACTGCCTGCCGAAGATCTCCTGCACCAGCCCGGTCAGGAGCCGATTGCCGAAGCGGTGACCGAAGCGGTAGGCCTCCTTGATCGACGTGACACGCGCGCCGTTGACCATGTCCAGCTGCTTGTTGAGGAGCTCGCGCACCAGCTGCGGGGCCGCTTGCGCGTCGTACGTGTCGTCGCCGTCGACGAGCACGTAGATGTCGGCCTCGATGTCGCTGAACATCCGGCGCATGACGTTGCCCTTGCCGGGGAACGGTTCGAAACCGACGATGGCACCAGCGCGCTGTGCGACCTCCGCGGTGCGGTCGGTCGAAGCGTTGTCATACACATAGATCTTCGCGCCCGGTAGCGCTCGCTGGAAATCCGCGACCACGCGCGGCACCGCCACTTCTTCGTTGAAGCACGGGATCAGGACCGCAATCTCCAGTCCGTCGAATTCGTCGCCCATCGTCTGCTCCCTGTTATTCGCGCATGGATCGCGCTTCCAATGAAGGCAGGCCCATGCTAGGGCGCTAACGTGTAAGTGCGGGTAACGGCGTCCGAAAGAGCTATTCGATGAGTTCGAGCTCAGCACGAGCTCAGCAGGTGAGAATCCAGCCTTCGAGGGGATCGAAACGGGACGGCAGTCCGTAAAGTGGGGGGCCCTGCCGCATGGCCCACGCGGCTTGAACCATGCACAAAACGGCGTCCAGGCTATCGCCGCTGGCATCGTGTGCCAGTGCATCGCGCTGCGCATTGCTGAGCTTGAGCGCCAGGCCCAGCCGCGACTGTCCGTGCTCCAGCGCGGTGACGAGGTCCTTTCGCGCGATCAGTCGCTCGGGTGTCTGCTTCGCCTTCTCGTCGCTCTTGTAGCTGCGCTTGCCGATGAGCTCGCGCGCAAGCAGCCCCGGGTACGCCTCGAGCGCCACTCGGCGCGGGTCGCCTTCATGCAGGCCGGGCATGTGCACGCCGGCGGCCAGCAACGGCGGCAGCGCGGCGTGCAGCATGTAGGCGACTGGCGGGTTCACCCACTTCATGGATGGGCTCGAGCCCGCCAGCTTGTCGAAAGCGCGGTGCGCGAACTTGCCGCCGGCGGGCCGGGCGTCACAAAAGGCGGCGAATGTTTCGCGGATCTGTGGGCGAGAGAGGCTGGCGTAGTGCTCGATACACTCCCGCCATTGCAGCGGCCAGCCGAGCTGCTCCACCAGCTCGCGCGGCAATCCGAAAGGAAAGTCGAAGCCGCCGACCCAATCCCCCGGTTGCGCCAGCCACGCCGCGAAGGCTTCGATGGTGGCGATTCTTTCGATGCGATCGAGCACCACGCGGCCGCGCGCTTCGCGGCCGAGCGCGAGCACGATGGGTTTGCGAAGGGTTGGGGTGCTGGAAAAGTCGCAGCCGACCAGCACGCTAGACGCGGCCGCAGATTGCGGCGGTGGCCATCAGGTCTTCCAGCAGCGCCAGCGACACCTTGCCTGACACGGCATACGGGTCGAGCTCGGGCTTTTCGGAATACTTCAGCAAGATGGAGTGGTTGAGCTTGGACAGGTTGACCTGGCCCATGCTCCAGCCGCCGAAGCGCCGCTCGAAGATTTCTTCATAGTGCAGCAGCGCGACGTCCTTGTGGCGCGGGTCCTGCTGGATCTGGCCGAACAGGTCGCTCACTTGCATGCGGCCGCCTTCGATGGCCTGCAGGAAGATGCCGCCGCCGAAACAGAGGATGCCGGTGATGCCGTTCTCGGGGTTGTGCTGGCGCCCTTGCGCCAGGATGGATTCGATCACGTCGTCGGTGGTGTCCACCGCCCGGCTGCAGTAGAGAAGCCGTACCAGCATGTCAGTTCTTTCCGGGAATGAGCGCAAGGAATTCGCGGCGCAGCGCGGAATCCTTCAGGAACACGCCACGCATGACCGAGTTGATCATCCTGGCGTCCATGTCTTTCACGCCGCGCCAGGCCATGCAGTAATGCGAAGCTTCCATCACGATGGCCAAGCCGTCGGGTTGGGTTTTCTCCATGATCAGGTCGGCCAGCTGCACCACGGCCTCCTCCTGGATCTGCGGCCGTCCCATCACCCACTCGGCCAGCCGCGCGTACTTGGACAGGCCGATCACGTTGGTGTGTTCGTTGGGCATGATGCCGATCCACACTTTGCCGATGACCGGGCAGAAGTGATGGCTGCAGGCGCTGCGCACCGTGATCGGGCCGACGATCATCAGCTCGTTCAGGTGTTCAGCATTGGGGAATTCGGTGATGGTGGGCGCCTTGGTGTAGCGGCCCTTGAACACCTCGTTCAAATACATCTTGGCGACGCGGCGCGCCGTGTCGCTGGTGTTGTGGTCGCTGGCCGTGTCGATCACCATGCTGTCAAGCACACCCTGCATCTTCGCTTCGACTTCGTCCAGCAGCAGCTCGAGCTCGCCCGGCTCGATGAACGCCGCGATGTTGTCGTTGGAATGGAAGCGCTTGCGAGCGGCCAGGATACGCTCGCGGATCTTCACCGACACCGGCGTGCCGGCATCGGCTTCATCGATTTTGAGGTCGTGTTCGGCTTTCATGAGCATCCGAAATACTAACATTGCCTGCAAACGCGGCCGATTGCAAGGTTTTTGAGTCAAACCCTTGTCCAGCGCGCGACAGCCGCTATAACTTCAATAGCGCTTCAAGCTCCTGGAGGGTGTTTGCCTCATGGAGGGGCTTGTCGAAGCGTATCCGCAGCATCCTGGGGAACCGCACGGCAATGCCGCTCTTGTGACGCGGGCTGCGGTTGATGCCCTCGAACCCCAGCTCAAAGACCAACGATGGCTTCACGCTGCGCACAGGCCCGAATTTCTCCAGCGTGCTTTTGCGGATGATCGCATCGACCTTTCGGAACTCTTCGTCGGTGAGTCCGGAGTAAGCCTTTGCGAAGGCCACCAGCTGCAAGGCGCCCGGCTGTGGCGGCTCGCGGGCGGCGATCGCCTCGATCACGGCGTTTGCCTCTTCCTGGCTGGCCGGGGCCCGGTTCCAGACCGCGAACGTGTAGTCGGTGTAGACCGAAGCGCGCCGCCCATGCCCCGCCTGCGCGTAGATCAACACGCAATCGATCGTCATCGGATCGATCTTCCACTTCCACCACAGGCCCTCCGCCTTGGTGCGGCCGGTGCCGTAGGCGGCGTCCAGGCGCTTGAGCATGAAGCCCTCGACGCCGAGCTCGCGCGAGCGTTCGCGCCGCTTTGCGTACTCCAGCCAGCTCGCGCCGCTCTCCACCGGCGAGACCTTGAAGCGGGTGCCTTCGAGCACGGCCTCCAGCCGCTCGCGCCGTTCGCGCTGGGGCCGGTCCCGGATGTCTTGCCCATCCTGCTCCAGCAGGTCATAGGCCATGAAGGTGACGGGTGCCTCGGCGAGCACCTTCTTCGTGAGCGTCTTGCGGCCGATGCGCTGCTGCAGCAGCGAAAAAGGCGCGGGCCGGCCGATGAATGTCCCAGGCGGCTCCGCCGGCTCGTCCTTCCACACCATGATTTCGCCATCGAGGACGGTGCCATCCGGCAGTTGCGCTGCCAGCGCCTCGATCTCTGGAAAGCGCTCCGTCACCAGCTCCTCGCCGCGCGACCAGACCCAGACCCTGCCGGCACGCTTGACGACCTGGCCGCGGATGCCGTCGTATTTCCACTCGACCTGCCAGTCGGCCGGCGGCCCGAGCCGGGACGTGAACACTTCCGGCGGTGCATCGAGCTGGTGGGCCAGAAAGAACGGATAGGGTTGGCCTTCGTCCCGGGGCGCCGGGGCGCCTTCGTCGTGCCGCGCGACCAGCGCCTGGAAGCGTTCCACGGAGGGCATCACCTTGCCGTCGGTGTAGCCCATCATGCGCTGCGCCACGCGCTTCGCGTCGACGCCCGCGTGCGCGGCGAGCGCCCTTTGCACTAGCAACTTGCTGACGCCGACCCGAAAGCCGCCGCCCACGAGCTTGGTCAGCAGGAACCGGCCCTGCGTGTCGAGTTCGCGCCAGTACGCCTTCATGCGCTCCGCGATCTCGGGCTCGCTCAACCCGCGCAGTGGCAGCAAGCGTTCTTCCACCCACACGGCCAGGCCGACATCGGTGGGCTCGCTGTCCCGCGGCAGCACGTGCGCGATGGTCTCCGCCAGGTCGCCCACGGCCTGGTAGCATTCGTCGAACAGCCAGGGCGCGATGCCCGCGACCTCGCACGCAAGGATCGCGAGCCGCGACGTGGGCACCACCTGGCGCGGCTTGCCGCCCGAGAGAAAGTACACGGCCCAGGCCGCGTCCGCCGCCGGTGCCTGCTCGAAGTAGCGTTGCAGGGCCTCCACCTTCGCGTTGGTGGAGGTGGTCGCGTCGAGTTCGGCGAACAGGCCGGCGAAGCGCTTCATGCCGTGCCGTCCTCCTGCGCCTCGGGCTGAACATCCGCCTCCACGCCGTCGCCACCGTATTCCGTGTCGAACGCTTCGGCCTGCAGGCCTTGCTCGGTGAGGTATCGCACCATCACCGGAACGCTGCCATGCGTGACGATGACGCGCCCCGCGCCGGTCGCCCCGATCGCGCTCATCAGGCCAGGCCAGTCGGCATGGTCCGACAGCACGAAGCCGCGGTCCCACCCGCCGCGCCTGCGTGCGCCTCGCAGCTGCATCCAGCCGCTGGCGAAGGCGGTGCTCGCGTCGCCGAAACGCCGCATCCACGGGCTTGCTGCCGCACTGGGCGGGCAGACCACGAGGGCACGCTTGAAGTCGGCCCGGTCCTTGATGCCGGTGACCATGTTCGTCTGCGGCAGGTCGACGCCGGCGGCGCGGTAGGCGCGATTGAGCGGCTCCACCGCGCCGTGCACGACGATCGGCCCAATCGATGGATCGATGCCCGAGAGGACGCGTTGCGCTTTGCCGAAGCTGTAGCAGGTGAGCACGCTCGCGCGTCCCGCCAAGACGTTGCGTGCCCACCAGTCATTGATGTCCGCGAAGAGCTCGTCGTCGGGGCACCAACGGTAGATCGGCAGCCCGAAGGTGGATTCGGTGATGAAGACGTCGCACTTCACCGGCTCGAAGGGCGCGCACGTTCTGTCGGGGGCGACCTTGTAATCGCCGCTGGCGACCCAGACCTGGCCGCCGTGTTCCAGGCGCACCTGGGCCGAGCCCAGCACATGGCCCGCAGGGTGCAGCGAGACCGTCACGCCATTGTGGACGATGCGTTCACCATAGGCGAGCGTCTGCAGGTCGATCTCGCCCAGGCGCGTGCGCAGGACACCTTCGGATGGCTGCGACGCCAGGTAGTGGCCGTGGCCGACGCGGGCATGATCCGAATGCGCGTGAGTGATCACCGCGCGCGGCACAGGCCGCCATGGGTCGATGTAGAAATCGCCGGGAGGGCAATACAGGCCCTCGGGCCGCTGCACGACCAGATCAGCCATTGCCAGGGCCCTAGAGATACTTCTTGCCCTGGACCGCCAGAGCCAAACGCATCAGTGCATGCGCCAGGCCCTCCATGAAGCGCTGGCGCAGGGGCCGGTTCTGATACTCCCCGGCTTCCATCTCGCGCCCCTCCTGGCGGATGGCCTGCATCAGGCGGGTGCGCAGCACGGCGGCGAAGCCGATGTCCTCGACGACCAGGTTGGCTTCGCGCGCCAGTAGCAGGCTCAGCGGATCGAGGTTGGACGAGCCGACCGTGGCCCAACGGCCGTCGATCACCGCCACCTTGGCGTGCAGGAAGCTGGGCGAGTACTCATGAATCTCCACTCCGGCGCGCAGCAGCGCCCCGTAGATGGGGCGCGCCGCGTAGTACTGCATGAAGTATTCGTAGCGCCCTTGCAGCAGCAGGCGGACCTTGACGCCGCGGTTCGCCGCCTCCACGAGCGCGTGGCGCATCTTTCGGCCCGGTACGAAGTACGCATTGGCGATGATGATTTCCTCGCGCGCGCGGCCGATGGCACGGCGGTAGGCGCGCTCGATGCGGGTGCGGTTTCGCAGGTTGTCGCGCAGCACCAGCGCGGCGCGCGAGCGCGGGCCCTCGGGCGCCGCCGCACCCCGGGTCGGCGCCGCGAGCGAAGTGCCCGATGCGCGCAGCGAGAACAACGCGCCGGCGAGCCGCGCGTGGCGGATGTCGCGCACGGCCTTCATGCGCAGCCACAGCCGGTCCATGCTCGCCACCACATCCGCCACCAGCGGGCCCGTCACCCGCACCGCGAAGTCCAGCCGCGGCGACGAGAGCGGGCCGTGGTTCGGGTCATGGAAATCGTCGAGGATGTTGATGCCGCCGCAGAAAGCGACTTCTCCATCCACCGCGCACAGCTTCCTGTGCAGTCGGCGCCAGTTCCCCAGCCAGAGCATGCCAAGCCGGCCCGGCGGAGCAAACACCCGCCATTCCACGCCTGCGTGCAGAAAGCGCTCCTCCCACGACGGAGGAATCGGCCCGCTGCCGAAGCCGTCAACCACCACCTTGACGCTCACGCCCCGTCGTGCTGCGCGTTCAAGGGCGTAAGCGATCTCCGCGCCCTGCCCGGTGAAATCGAAAATGTAGGTTTCGAGCCTGATGTCTCGCTGGGCGGAGTCCATTGCTTCCACCAGGAAAGGAAACAGCTCGCCACTGCCTTGCAGCAGCCGCAGCCGGTGGCCGCCGCGCAGGGGGGGAAGGGCATGCGACATGGGGCGCCCTTGCCTACACCTTGAACTCCGCGATCAGGGGCAGGTGGTCGGACATGCGCCACCAGATGCGACCGCGCGGGATCTCGACGCCCACGGGCTTCAGGCCCCGGGCGTACACATAGTCCAGCTGCGTGAGCGGCAGGCGCGCGGGATAGGTGAGCTGGCGCTCGCCCCTGAAATCCGTGAAACCCAGCTTGTTCATGGCCGGTCGCAGTTTGCCGCCCCAGTCGTTGAAGTCGCCCGCCACTACGATCGGCGCGCGCGCGGGGATCTCGCGTTCGATGAACCGGCCAAGCTGTTCCACCTGCCGCAGACGGCTGGCGGCGATCAACCCCAGGTGCAACACGATGACGTGCACGATGCGCCGTTCCAGCTGCACCTCGACGTGCAGCATGCCTCGCTGTTCGAAACGATGGTCGGAACAGTCCTCGTGGCCGTGCGAGACGACCGGCCATCGCGAGAGGAGCGCATTGCCGTGTTCGCCATGCCGGGTCGTCGCATTGGTCTGGTAGACCGGCGTGTAGCCTTCGGGCGCGAGGAACTCGGCCTGCGGCAGCTCCGGCCAGCGGGTGAAGAACTGTTCCTCGCGCCGGTGGAGCTTGCGCACTTCCTGCAGGCAGACGATGTCGGCGTCGAGCTGCTCGACGGCGTGGCCGATGTTGTGGATCTCGAGCCGCCGCGTGGGGCCCATCCCCTGCACGCCCTTATGGATGTTGTATGTCGCGACCCGCAATGTACTGCTCATGATGCAAATTGTGGCAGCATCAGGATCGCCTCGGCGTTCGACGGGGAGAAGCACGCATCGGCGGCCTCCCGCCAGGGCAGCCACTTGTAGGCCGTGTGCTCACGCGGATTGAGGGTGACTGGCGTCCCTTCGGGCACGCACAGGCCGAACACGTGTTCGGTATTGCGCGTCACGCCCGGCGCGTAGCGATGCTGCCAGCGCGGATAGATGTCATACACATTTTCCAGTCCCCAGTCCGTGAGCCCCGAATGCAACACGGTGCCGGGACCGCAGTTGATTCCGGTTTCCTCGAACACCTCGCGAGCCGCGGTCTCGCGCAGCGATTCACCCAGCTCATCCTTGCTGCCCGTGACCGATTGCCAGTAGTTGGCCGCGTCGGCGCGGTTGATCAGCAAGACGCTGCGCTCGGGGGTGTGGATCACCACCAATACCGACTCGGGGATCTTGAAAGGGCGAGGAACATCCATGCCGTTAGCAAGGGGCTGAGTTTCAAAAGCCACTGATGACGGCGTCCAACGCCGTACTGACCTCGCTGGCCCGATGGGCTACTGAAGCAATCGCTTTCTTCAGCAACCTGACGGGAATAGGCGCCGCCAAGTGGGGCATCAGCGACAGCGGCTCACCCTCGATGTCGATCGTCGGGCACAAGGTGGCTGGCAATCTGGGTTGGTCGACGCCAACGCGCGAGAGCGGCATGACGAGGCGAGTGGGAAGCTGATCGATGAGCCCGCCCTGAACGTCGACAACATAGGGCACCGACGCGCGGGAACCAGGCTGCGGGTTGACGTATACGTCGTATTGGGCCACTTCAGTCCTGCTGCCAGGACACAAGCCCTTCGCACCACAGACCGTTCTTCTCGAAATGTTCGTTCTGGGCTTTGATCCAGCCACCGTACGTTTCGCTGAATTCCTTCTTTCGCTGCGCAGCGCTCTTACGGGCGACCGCGGCGCGCAACGCCTGGAACTCCTCGTAGTCGAGCAGTACCGTGTCGGGTCGGCCGTCTTTTTCGACGATCACGGGTTCGCTCTTCGCCTGGCTGCAAAAATAGCCAAAGCGGTTTTTGGCTTCAGTGGCGGTGACTTGCATAGAGGATTCTCCACATATGGCTATTTTAGCCATACGGGTTCAATCTGCAACGGCAAGTGTCAGGCGGCCTGGACGTTGCGCAAACGGATGTGCAATTCGCGCAGTTGCTTCTCGTCGACCGGGCTGGGCGCCTGCGTCAGCAAGTCCTGGGCACGCTGGGTCTTGGGGAAGGCGATCACGTCGCGCAGGCTTTCGGCGCCCGTCATCAGCATCACCAGGCGGTCAAGGCCGATGGCGATGCCGCCGTGCGGGGGCGCGCCGTATTGCAGGGCGTCCAGCAAGAAGCCGAACTTGAGCTGTGCTTCCTCAGCGTCGATCTTCAGCGCGCGGAACACCTTGCTCTGCACGTCCTCGCGGTGGATACGAACCGAGCCACCGCCCAGCTCGATGCCGTTCAGCACGGCATCGTAGGCCTTGGCGACGCAGCGGCCCGGGTCGGTCTCGAGCCAGTCTTCGTGGCCTTCCTTGGGCGAAGTGAAGGGGTGATGCACCGCATTCCAGCGCTGGCCGTCCTCGTCGAATTCGAACATCGGGAAGTCGATCACCCACAGCGGCTTCCACTGGCCTTCGATCAAGCCATGGGCCTTGCCGAACTCGCTGTGGCCGACTTTCACGCGCAGCGCGCCGATGGCGTCGTTGACGACCTTGGCCTTGTCGGCGCCGAAGAAGATCGCGTCGCCGTTCGCGGCGCCGGTGCGCGCGAGGATTTCCGCGATGGCGCGGTCGTGCAGGTTCTTCACGATCGGCGACTGCAGGCCTTCGCGGCCCGTCGCGACGTCGTTGACCTTGATCCAGGCCAGGCCCTTGGCGCCGTAGATCTTGACGAATTCGCCGTAGCCGTCGATGTCACCGCGGCTCATTGCGGCGCCGCCGGGAACACGCAGGGCGACGACGCGGCCATCCTCGGCGTTGGCAGGGCCGGAGAACACCTTGAAGTCCACGTCCTTCATCACATCGGTGACGTCGGTGAATTCGAGCTTCACGCGCAGGTCGGGCTTGTCGGAGCCGTACAGGCGCATCGCGTCGACATGCTTCATCACCGGGAAAGCGCCGATGTCGATGCCCTTCACGTTCTTGAAGGTGCTGCGGATCATGCCCTCGAACATCTCGCGGATTTCCTCCTCAGTGAGGAACGAGGTTTCGACGTCGATCTGCGTGAACTCGGGCTGGCGGTCGGCGCGCAGGTCTTCGTCGCGGAAGCACTTGGTGATCTGGTAGTAGCGGTCGTAGCCCGCGATCATCAGCAGCTGCTTGAACAGCTGGGGCGACTGCGGCAGCGCGAAGAACATGCCGTCGTGCACGCGGCTGGGCACGAGGTAGTCGCGCGCGCCTTCGGGCGTGCTCTTGGTGAGCATTGGCGTCTCGATGTCGATGAAGCCGTTGGCGTCGAGAAACTTGCGCACCTCCATGGTCACCTTGTAGCGCAGCATCAGGTTGTTCTGCATGTAGGGGCGGCGCAGGTCCAGCACGCGGTGCACCAGGCGTGTCGTTTCCGACAGGCTTTCGTCGTCCAGCTGGAAGGGCGGCGTAACCGACGGGTTGAGCACCCCCAGTTCGTGACACAAGATCTCGATCTTGCCGCTCTTGAGGTTGTCGTTGGTGGTTCCTTCCGGCCGCGCGCGAACGAGGCCCTTGACCTGGATGCAGAACTCGTTGCGCAGGCCCTCGGCGATCTTGAACATCTCCGCGCGATCGGGGTCGCACACGACCTGCACGTAGCCTTCGCGGTCGCGCAGGTCGACGAAGATCACGCCGCCGTGGTCACGCCGGCGGTTCACCCAGCCGCACAGGGTGACGGTCTGGCCCAGCAAGGCTTCGGTCACGAGACCGCAATAGGTGGTGCGCATTTGGGACATGGAATGGCCTTCTGGAAGGACGCGGCGCCGACGGGGGCGCCCTGCGTCAACGGTTGTTGTTGCTCGGCGCGCCGGGGACGACGACGCCCATGGAAATAACGTACTTGAGCGCCTCATCGACGCTCATCTTGAGTTCGACGCAATCACTCTTGCGCAGCATCACGAAATAGCCGCCCGTTGGGTTGGGCGTGGTGGGCACGTAGACACTGACATAGTCGCCCACGAGGTAATTGGTCACGTCGCCGCCGGGCGTGCCCGTGACGAACCCAATGGTCCAGACTTCGGGCCGCGGCCACTGCACCAGCACCGCGGTGCGAAAGGCGTTGCCGCTGGGGGAGAACAGGGTGTCCGACACCTGCTTGACACTGGAGTAGATGGATCGCACGACCGGGATGCGGCTGACCAGGCTGTCACCCCAGGTGACGAGCTTCTTGCCCAGGAAGTTGCTGACCACGGCGCCCACGGTCAGCAGGATCGTCAGCGTGAGCAGCACGCCGAAGCCGGGGATGTGGACGCCGATCAGGTGGTCCGGGTGCCAGGCCTGGGGCAGGATCAGAAGCGTCTGGTCCAGCGTGCCGATGATCCACTGCAGCACGGCGACAGTGATGGCCACCGGCACGATCACCAGCAGGCCGGCCACGAACCATTTGCGCAGGGCGGACATCGGGTTCCTTCGGGTCTAGTGGCAGGAGCAGCCGCCCGCGGAGGCGGAGGGCGCATCGGGCTTGGCCGGGGTGGCGCTGGTCTCTGCCGGCTTGGTGTCCGTGTCGCCGGTCTTGGCGGCGCCGTCCGCGGGCTTCGCCCCGCCGTCAGCCTTGTCGCCACCCGCGGTGGCAGGCGCGGGCTTGGAGCCGTTGCGGAAGTCGGTGGCGTACCAGCCGGAGCCCTTGAGCTGGAAGCCGGCGGCGGTGACCTGCTTGCTGAACGAAGCGGCGCCGCAAGCCGGGCAAACGGTCAACGGCTCATCGGAGAGCTTCTGCAGCACGTCCTTGGCATGGCCGCAGGAGGCGCATTTGTAAGCGTAGATGGGCATGGCTGTGAGGCAGGGTTTAGTGAAGGTACAAAGCCTTCAATTATAGGCGGAGGGCGCGATTTAAACCCTCGCCCCTCCCCCGGCCCGGCCGGTGCCGCCCCTCAGGCCGCCGTGCTGCCCTTGAAATGGTGCACGTGGCCCTTGTGGTCCTCCAGAACCTGTGGCAGCAACGAACCGATGATCATGCCCGCCAGCGCCGCCAACAGGCCGGCGAGCTGCTGTGGAAAGGCTTCAGACAACGCCGGCGTCGCGATGAACACCAGCCAGGTGCCCAGCCCCAGCACGATGGAGGCCAGGGCGCCCTGGGTGGTCGCGCGCGTCCAGTAGAGCCCGAACACCAGCGGCACGAAGGCGCCGACCAGAGGGACCTGGTAGGCGCCCGAAACGAGCTCGTAGATCGACGTGCCCTGCATGGTGATGGCGTAGGACAGCACGACCGCGGACAGGACCAGCACCGACAGGCGCATCGCCCGCAGGGTGGCCGCGTCACTCATGCCGGGCCGGATGTTGCGAAGGATGTTTTCCACGAAGGCTGTGCTCGGCGCGAGCAGCGTCGCCGAAGCCGTGGACATGATGGCCGACAGCAGGGCGCCAAAGAACGCCACCTGCAGCATGACCGGCATCTTCGTCATGACGAGCGTCGGCAGGACCTTCTGGGGATCGTCCTTCAGCAGCGCCTGGGCCTCGGGCCCCATGATCAGCACGGCGGCGGTGACGACGAACATCGGGATCAAGGCGAACAGGAAGTACAGGGTGCCGCCGATGACCGGCCCCCGGACGGCCGTCTCGGCGCTTTCCGACGACATGACGCGCTGGAAAACGTCCTGCTGCGGAATGGAGCCCAGCATCATGGTAATGGCCGCCGCGAAGAAGAACACCCACTCCTTCGTGCCGCCAGTGGGGAAGAACTGGAACTTGCCTTCGGTGGCCGCGTACTCGAATACCTTGCCCGCGCCGCCGGCCAGGTCGGCGGCGAACCAGGCGATGGCGATCAGGCCGAGGCCGATCACGATCATTTGGACGAAATCGGTCAGCGCCACCGACCACATGCCGCCGAAGAGCGTGTAGACCAGCACGACCGAAATGCCTATGGCCATGCCCACCGGGATCGAGATCGCCCCCTGCGACAGCAGGTTGAACACCAGTCCCAGCGCGGTGACCTGTGCGGCCACCCATCCCAGGTAACTGAGCACGATGATCACGGAACAGATCACCTCGATGTTGCGGCCGAACCGCTGCCGGTAGTAGTCGCCGAGCGTGATGAGGTTCTTCTGGTAAAGCTTGTAGGCGAAGAACAGGCCCACAAGGACCAGGCACATCGAGGCGCCGAAAGGGTCCTCCACCACCGCGCCAAGGCCCCCCGAAACGAATCGGGCCGACACACCCAAAACCGTTTCCGAGCCGAACCAGGTGGCGAACGTGGTCGCGATCACCACGGGCAGCGCGAGACTGCGGCCGGCGACGGCGTAGTCGGCCGTGTTCTTGACGCGCTTGGCGGCGAACAGGCCGATGGCCACCGAGGCGACCAGGTACAGCACGACGAAAGTGATCAGCATGGTTTCTCCGTTGGGCAGGCGTCGCGGCGCGCCTCTCGCCGCCATCAGTCGGCGGATTGCCCGGCATTATCCGGAAAAAGCAGCCTAGAACAACCGCACGCGCACCACAATCTGCATGACGAGCAACCCCAATGCAAATCCGAGGCCACCGTATATCAAGCCCTGCAGCAGGCGGTTGGTGCGCTTCTGTTCGTCCAGCAAGTCGCGCAAGTCGCGGCGGTGGTCCGATGGCCGGTGCGCGAGAAAATCGTGGAACAGGCGCGGCAGGTCGGGGAGCATCTTCGCGTAGCGCGGCGCCTGGTCGCGCAGTTCGTCGATGAGCTTCTGCGGGCCCACCTGCTCGAGCATCCACTTTTCGAGGAAGGGCTTGGCGGTGTTCCACAGGTCGAGGTCCGGGTCCAGCTGGCGGCCCAGTCCCTCGATGTTCAGCAGCGTCTTTTGCAGAAGCACCAGCTGCGGCTGGATCTCGACATGGAAACGGCGCGATGTCTGGAACAGCCGCATCAGCAGCATGCCCAGTGAAATCTCCTTGAGGGGCCGGTCGAAATACGGCTCACACACGGTGCGGACCGCGGATTCCAGCTCGTCCACCCGTGTCTCCGGGGGCACCCATCCGGACTCGATGTGCAGCTGGGCGACGCGCTTGTAATCGCGGCGAAAAAACGCGGTGAAGTTCTGCGCCAGGTATTCCTTGTCGAACTCGGTGAGTGTGCCCATGATGCCGAAGTCCAGCGACACATAACGCCCGAAAGTCGCCGGCTCGATGCTGACCTGGATGTTGCCGGGGTGCATGTCCGCGTGGAAAAACCCGTCGCGAAAGACCTGCGTGAAAAAGATCGTCACGCCGTCGCGCGCCAGCTGCGGGATGTCAATGCCAGCCTGCCGCAAGCGATCCACCTGGCTGATGGGCACACCCACCATCCGCTCCATCACGATCACCTCCGGGTGGCAGTAATCCCACAACATCTCGGGGATCAGCACCAGGTTCAGGCCCACCATGTTGCGGCGCAACTGCGCGGCGCTCGCGGCTTCGCGCACGAGATCCAGCTCATCGTGGAGATACTTGTCGAACTCCGCCACCACCTCGCGCGGCTTGAGCCGCTTGCCGTCGTCCGACAGCCGCTCGACCCAGCCGGCCATCATCCGCATGAGGCTCAAGTCCTTTTCGATGACGTGGAGCATGCCGGGCCGCAGCACCTTCACGGCGACGTCGCGGGTGTGGCCGTAGCGGTCCTTCAGGGTCGCGAAGTGCACTTGCGCGATCGAGGCGCTGGCCACCGGCTCGCGCTCGAAGCTGGCGAAGATGGAATCGACCGGACGCCGAAACGCGCGCTCGATGGTGGCGATGGCGACGCTGGAGTCGAAAGGCGGCACGCGGTCCTGCAGCTGCGCCAGTTCGTCGGCCATGTCCACCGGGAGCAGGTCGCGGCGGGTCGAGAGCACCTGGCCGAACTTCACGAAGATGGGCCCGAGGTGTTCCAGCGCCTGACGCAGCCGCTGGCCGCGAGGCGCCCGAAGGTCACGGCCGAACGAGAGCACGCGGGCGAAAGACGTCAGCCACGGCCGCTGGAAGCTGTTGAGGACCAGTTCGTCCAGGCCGTAGCGAAAGGCCACCCAGACGATGAAGACGCCGCGCAGGTAGCGCGTCATTTGGGTGCTGAGCCTGTCGAAGGTGCCGGGCCCGATGCCGTCGGAGTGGGGGCTGGTGTGGTCGCCGATGGCACGGGTTGCGCCGGTCCGGCGAAGCGGCGAAGCGCCTGCACCATGCGCCGCGCCGCCTCACCCAGCGCGTGCGCGGGGGCGTCGCCGATCACCCGGGAGAGGTCTTCCTCGATGTCCCAGCGCACGTTCTCGACCACCCAGTTGATCTCGGCGGCGACTTGCACGTCCCCTGCTATCCGCACTGGGGGCTTGTCGCCGCGCAGCGCCGCCTGCGCGAGTTGCCACGGGGACTCCTCGGTGAGCGTGAGGGTCAGGTCCGGATGGGCCGTGGCGGGTGCCAGGTCCAGGAGGCCCGCCGGCGTGGCTACCAGGCGCACAAAGAACACGCGCCAACGCGCCTCCGCGACCCGGCCGGCCTGGCGCGCGAGCCTAGCCTGCGCCTCCGGCTCCTGCATCAGCACATGATTGAGCGCGAGCACCAGGCGACGCTGGAATTCCTCCACCATCCAGGGCGGCGGCTGCAGGCCCTTGCCGAGGCGCTCGAAGAAGGTGTCCAGAAATGGAAAGGGGGACTGTGTTGCCATAGTCCCCCATTATCCGATGAGCGTCGCGGGTCAGGCGCAGTGCCCGGATCCCGCGCGAGAAGTTACTGCAACGCCTGCACGCCCGCTACCAGCCAGCCGCTGGCGCCACTCTTGGCTTTGGTCATATTCCAGACCTCGCGGAAGGGGCTGGGACCGGCGGACGGGTCCTCACGGATCATGCCGGAGAACTCCACGCTGGCCATGTAGTCGTCGCCCAGATCTTCGATGCCAAGCAGCTGCGCCTCGAGCATCACCACGTCGGTCTTGTTCGGCTGGCCTGCTGTCTGGCTCTCGCGCTCGGCCAGCTGCGCCTTGATTTCGCCGAGCATTTCGTCTGTCATCATCGAGCGCAGCGTCGTGATGTCCGAGCGATCCCACGCGTCCTGCAAAGTCACGAAGTTGCGCTTGGCGGCCGCCACGAAGCCGTCGACGTCGAAGCCGGCCGGGACACCCCAGTTCTGCGAGCCCGCCAGCGCCGAGCCGATCTGAGCGCCACTGCCCTGCCCGTACTTGCCTGCCTCGAAGGCCATGCTGCTGCGCTCCCAGGGCCGGGCGGATGCGTCGTTGCCCACCTTGTCCGGGCTGTACTGGCGCGGCGGCATCGCGAGGTCGGCGGGCGCGCCCGCGCCTTGCAGCGCATAGGGGCCGCGAGCCTGTTGCCGGCGCGAGCGCATGATCCAGCCGATCACGGCCATCGCGACCATCACCAGCAGGGCAATCAGCATGAACTGGCCGAAGGCTTCGCCCAGGCCCAGCGAGTGGGCAAGCCAGGCCAGGCCGAGGCCGGCTGCGAGGCCCCCGAGCATGGCGCCCCAGGGCCGCTTGGGCGCTGCCGCCGCGGCGCCGGGCTGCGGTTGCGCGGCCGGGGCGGCTTGCTGCGAGTTCGCGGGCGCGGTGGGGCTGCGCGTGGCCTCGCGCTGCGTCACGTTGCCCGACTGCTTGCCGAATGAACCACCGCCACCCATGCGGCGCGCGGCGTCGGCCTCGAAACTCGCAAATGCCAGAACGGCAACCAATATCCAGGACAGAAATTTCATGACGACTCCCTGGCGCGTGAACACGCCTTCAGCACTTGATTCCAACATGCAATGCCACCACCCCGCCCGTCAGGTTGTGATAGTCCACATGGCCGAAGCCGACTTTCTTCATCAAGGCCTTCAACTCTTCCTGACCGGGGTGCACCCTGATCGACTCCGCCAGGTATCGGTAGCTGGCGGAATCGCCCGCCACCAGCCTGCCCAGCTGCGGAAGCACCTTGAACGAATACCAGTCATAGGCCTTTGCCAGTGGTTTGGCCACCTTTGAAAACTCGAGCACCAGCAGCTTGCCGCCCGGCTTGAGCACGCGATTCATCTCGCCGAGGGCGGCGTCCTTGTGCGTCATGTTGCGCAACCCGAAAGCGACGCTGACGAGATCGAAGCTCGCACTGGCGAAAGGCAGCTTCTCGGCGTCGCAGACCAGCGTCGGCAGTGCGACACCGGCGTCTAGCAGACGGTCACGGCCCGTGCGCAGCATGGCCTCGTTGATGTCGGTGTGGATGACGGCGCCCGTCGGGCCGACTTTCTTGGCGAAGGCCAACGCCAGGTCGCCGGTGCCGCCCGCGATGTCCAGTACCCTGTCACCCGGCCGTATGTTGGCCGTGAGCACCGTGTAGGCTTTCCACGCACGGTGCAGCCCCATGGACATCAGGTCGTTCATGAGGTCGTAGCGGGGCGCCACTGAGTCGAAGACGCCCCGGACACGGCGCGCCTTCTCGCGTTCGTCGACGGATTCGAAACCGAAATGAGTACTGCTCATGATCGAATGCTAGGGCAATCCGCGCGAGTGCGCAGGGAACCGTGTCCCGAAACGGGAAATCTGTTACTAAACCGCATCAATGGCCGCACGAGGGCGCGGCCTTTTGAGGCATGGGCGAGTCACGCTCTACGCCGGCCTCTTTCAGCCGCCGTTCGTAGTCGGCCCAAAGCTGCTCTTGCTGGGCGCCCAGGAAATACAGGTAATCCCAGGAATAGATGCCTGTGTCGTGGCCATCGGAGAAGGTTGGCTGAACCGCGTAGTTGCCGACCGGCTCCAGCGCTGTGAGGTCCACGTCGCGCTTGCCCGTCTGGAGCACCTCCTGGCCCGGGCCATGCCCTTGCACTTCCGCCGAGGGCGAATAGATACGCATCAGCTCGAACGGAAGGCGAAACTCGGCGCCATCGGAAAACGACACCTCGAGCACGCGCGACTGCGAATGCACCGTCAGTGCGCTGGGGGTGGGGGTCTGTGGGTTCAATCCGGCCATGTCCCGAGTTTAAGCGGGTGTCGCCGGTAGGGGCTTGTTGTGATGTCTCACAGCACCCGCTAGAAGCGCACGGACAGGTTGACGTAGAACCGATCGTCGCCGCGCTGCGGAGAGGCCGAGTTCAAGGTCAGCGGCACCTTGCTGCTGTTGAGCAGGCGCCCGTAGTCGATCGATGCTGCGAACGGCGCTCGGAGGTAGCGCAAGCCGACGCCGATGCTCGCCAAATGATCGGATGACGGCTTATTGATGCCGTTGGCGCTGTTGTTGCCCAGCCATCCCGCATCCACGAAACCCAACAGGCGCAGGCCCGGGCCGAGCTCGGGCGTCGTCACCTCGACCGACCCGGAGACACCCTTGTCGCCGGTCATCGCGCGGTCGATGCTGCTGCCCCGAACCGAGCCGAGGCCACCCAGGCCGAACTGCTCGCCGGAGATGAGGACATCGGGGCTGTACTGGAACTGCACTCGACCCGACCACAGCCAGGACTGCGCAAGGGAAGCGGTGTAATTGACGCCGCCGCGCAGGGCCTTCCAGTGGACGGTGTCGATGCGCGGGTCCTCGTTCTGGTAGGAAGCGAGGTCGTTGTGGCTGCCGCTGCCGGTGTTCACGGACAGGTCGACGTTGTAGCCCCACACCGACGTGTCGGATTCAGTGCGGGCCGCGTAACCGAAAGTGACGGGCCGGCTGCGCCGGTCCACGCCGACGGGGACGCCGCTGATTTCCGTCGCGTCGAAGACCTTGTCGTCCAGGCCAATCGAGGCGTAGCTGCGGCGGCCGCCCTGGGGCGGCAGGTACATCGTGTAATTCACACCGAAGGTATGGCCAGCGCCGGTGCTGGTGAACGTGCCGAAATTGCCGACGACGTCGGACCGTGTATAGCTCGCGCCGATGACGCCGCCCTGGGCATACAGCGGAACCTTGTACGACAGGCCGAGCTGCTTCACATCGGACGTGCGCTCGATGGACGTGGTGTAGGCCCCGACGAACTGGTGATCGAGGTTGAACACATTTGTGTGGCCGCCCGAAATCGTCAGCCGGTCGCGGCCGGACGATTCGGACCCGGCGTTTGACAGGCCCACGGCGAACGTCCAGGGACGCTGCTCCTTGACGGTGATGGTGGCCTCGATCTTGTCAGGCTCGTCGGCCTCGCGCAGTCCCACCTGGATCTGCTTGTTGGGATTCTCGTTGGCGATCGCGGTCTGCACGGCGAGTCGCTTGAAATTAGGGCTTTGGCCTTCGTGCAATTCGGGCAGCGTGCGGCGCACATTGCCCTCGTCGTAGATGCTGCGCCCATCGATATTGACCTTGGCGACGCTGAACTTCACGATGTTCAGCGTGACCTGGTCGCTGATCTGCTGGGGCGGCAGGGCCACGCGGTGCAGGCCGAAGCCTTTGTCGCGCAATGCGGCCTCGAGCGCCGCCGTGGCTTTCTGCAGCGTTTCCATGGTGGCGTCCGTGCGCAGGAACGGCGCGAGCACGCGCGACGTGTCGCCGTTGCCGAGTGGATTGTCACCGGTGACCGTGAAGCCCTTGATGGCAAAGACGGGGGAAGGCGCGGGAGCCGGCATGCGAGACGTAGCCGGCGCCTGGGCACAGACCGCGGCGCCGACTGCTGTCAGCGCCAATGCGAACACGGTTTGCCGCACGCCCCTGCTGCTGCGCGAACGAGGCGCACGAGACCCAGTGACCATAGTGTTCCAGCCCCTCTTGTTCACATCCGGATGTGTGTGCAACTTACTTGCACTGGTTGTTCGGTCTGATTCCTGATTCCGCGAGCACGCTGACCAGCAACGGATTTCTGGACGTCGGCAGCGGCACGCTGTCGAAGTCAATGAACTTGGGGATCGACACCGGCCGCTTGGTGCCACCGTCAGTGCCCGCAAACCCGGCCTCTCCCTTGCCCAGGTGCAGCATTTCGCTGGCGGTCAGGATTTCAATGTGGCCATCGCGCACGAAGACGAACAGCCCCTCCTCGGCATCCGAGACCGCGTCGCTGGAAAACAGATTGGGCGGCACGGTAACGCCGTCCGGCCGGGGGCCTTCCATCGCGGGCTGGTTGGTGATCGGCTGGATGCCGCTCGGGGAAATGAACAGGCCCTGGCCCGCCTGCAGCACCTGCAAGGCCGTCTGGCCGGATGGCGTGACGCCGATGGAACCCAGCCATGTCCAGAGCGTGAGGCCCGAGTCCGCGCCGCCCGGCTCGCCCGCGCAAGCGCCGGTGCAGTTGATGTCCAGACCCGTGCCGCGGATGCCGATCGTGGCCGTGGCCGTGGAAAACCCGACGTTGCGGTTGTTGGCCTTGGCGATCAGGCCCGTGAGTGCGCGGACCGTGCCTTTGAGCACGGAGGCCAGGAAGCGTCCTTCTCCCGCGTTCTTGTCGTCGTAGACGAAGTTGTCGACCCGAAACCGTGTCGCCCCGCCGAGCGTGATGCGTGTGTCGTCGCGAAAAGCCAGGACCGCGCGCGTGCCGCTGCCGGTTTCAACGAGGTCGCCCGGATAGATGCTGCCGCCGTCCACCAGCCGGCGCCTCTGCCCGGCGCCGTCGACGGCGTTCACATCGCCTTGCGCGGAGACAATCCTTGCGCTGGCCTGCACGGCATTCGGCCGGGCCGCAGCCGCGACACGGGCAGACTCGGCGCCGCAATCGCGGGCGCAGATGCGTGCATCGAAATCGGTCCCCCGGATGCCGATGGTCGCGGTGCTGGTCTGGACCCTTGCGGCATTGGGCGAGCTCTTGGCGATGAGGCCCGTCACCGCCCGAAAACCTCCGCGCACGAGTTGCATGAACATCGTGTTGTCCGGCGCGTTTTCCTTGAACCTGTACTGTTGGAGGACGATCTCGGAATTGGGCCTGACGGTCATGCGGGTGCCGTCTTCCATCTTGATGATCGCCGAGGCGCCGTCGGCGGTGGTGAGCCTGTCGCCCTCCCGCAGCGGCAGCCCCTTGCCCAGCGTGCGGGGTGTCTGGCCGGGGGTCTGCGCGAAGCCCACGCCGCGAGAGAACTCCACCTCGCCGGCGGATTGCGCAGCGGCACTGGCGGCGGCAAGCAGCAGGGACAGTCCCAGCGCGGCAAGCGCGGGCGGCGGCAAGCTTCTAATCGTTCTGGGGACCATGCTTAACCTCCGGAAACCTTTCTTTCCTCTGCACACCTCTGGTCGGGTTATACACGGTTGTGCTTGCGGCAACCATGTCCGCTTTCCCGCACCGGCGCCACTCTGCCGTGCGGATTTCACGAAGGAGTGCTATTTCCGGGCGTCGCCAGCCAGACGGGATGCCATGGCCTTGTCCAGGGCAGGCAGCAGCGTTTCCAGGGCAGCCAGGTGGCCGGGCGAAACCTCGCGGTTCGCGGGCGCCCAGACCGGCGCCGGAAAGTGGCTGTCCCAGGCGAAGCGCGCGACGATGTGCCAATGCAGGTGGGGCACCGCGTTGCCAAGGGTTGCGAGGTTGACCTTGTCGGGCCTCAGGTGCGCACGCATCAGCAGTTCCACCTCGGCCACCGCCGCCATGCACAGCTCGCGGTCCGGAGCGCCCAGGTCGGTGAACTCTGCCGCGTGATCGTTCCAGACCAGCCTGTAGAAAGCAGGAAAGCCCGCCTCTTGTGCGCGGATCACGCGGAACTTCGGGCCGATGAAGACGGGCAGGCCTCCGGGCCCCTCGCACAGCGGGCAGCCGGGCACTCGCATCACACCAGCACGCGCTCGATGCCGCCGTTGTTGGCGGCGTGCACATAGTCCGGCATCCAGTTGGCCCCAAGTAGCTGGTTGGCCATTTCGACGACGATGTAATCGGCTTCGAGCAGCCCGTTTTGCAAGTCGTGGCCGTAGCGGGTGAGGCCCTGCAGGCAGCTGGGGCAGCTGGTGAGGATCTTGATGTTGTCCTTCTCGCCCACGGCACCGCTGGCTCGCAGCGCGGCCTCGTCCTTGCGCAGCTCTTCTTCTTTGCGGAAGCGAACCTGGGTGGAGATGTCGGGGCGGCTCACTCCGAGCGTGCCCGATTCACCGCAACACCGCTCCGATTTGCGCACGTTGTCGCCGATCAGCGCCTTGACGGTTTTCATCGAGTCGCCGAGCTTCATAGGGTTGTGGCAGGGCTCGTGATACATGAAGCCGCCCTGCCCCGCAGGCAGCTTGATGTCTTTTTCGAGCAGGTACTCGTGGATGTCGATGATGCGGCAGCCCGGGAAGATCTGGTCGAACTCGTAGCCCTGCAGCTGGTCGTAGCAGGTGCCGCAGCTGACCACCACCGTCTTGATGTCGAGGTAGTTGAGGGTATTGGCCACGCGGTGGAACAGCACCCGGTTGTCGGTGATCATCTTCTCGGCCTTGTCGAACTGGCCCGAGCCGCGCTGCGGGTAGCCGCAGCACAGGTACCCCGGCGGCAGGACCGTCTGCACGCCGGCATGCCACAGCATCGCCTGCGTCGCCAGGCCGACCTGCGAGAACAGCCGCTCCGAGCCGCAACCCGGGAAGTAGAAGACTGCCTCGGTTTCCGAAGTCGTCGTCTTCGGGTCCCGGATGATCGGGACGTAGTCCTTGTCTTCGATGTCCAGCAACGCGCGCGCAGTCTTCTTGGGCAGGCCCCCGGGCAACTTCTTGTTGATGAAGTGGATCACCTGCTCCTTGACCGGTGCGGTGCCATGGGTCGAAGGCGGGCGCTTGACCTGCAGGTGCGCGAATCCGCGCAGCAGGTTGTTGCCCAGGCGCTGCAACTTGAAGCCCACGCCAATCATCAGGCTGCGGATCAGGTTGATCGTATTGGGGCTGGTCGCGTTGAGCATCAGCATGGCCGCGAAATTGCCGGGGCGGAAGCTCTTCTGGCCCATCTTGCGCAGCAGGTTGCGCATGTTCATGGACACATCGCCGAAATCGATCTTAACCGGGCAGGGGCTGTAGCACTTGTGGCAGACCGTGCAATGGTCCGCCACGTCCTCGAACTCCTCCCAGTGCTTGATCGACACGCCGCGCCGGGTCTGCTCCTCGTACAGGAAAGCTTCCACCAGCAGCGAAGTGGCCAGGATCTTGTTGCGCGGGCTGTAAAGCAGATTGGCGCGGGGCACATGCGTGGCGCACACCGGCTTGCACTTGCCGCAGCGCAGGCAATCCTTGACGCTGTCGGCGATGGCGCCGATATCGGACTGCTGCATGATCAGCGACTCGTGGCCCATCAGCCCGAAGCTGGGCGTGTACGCGTTGGTCAGGTCGGCATAGACGGAGCTCGCGTTATCCGCCTGCGCATGGCGCAGCAGCTTGCCCTTGTTGAAGCGGCCCTCGGGGTCCACTTGTTGCTTGTAGTCGGCGAAGGGCTTGAGCTCCTCGTCGGTCAGGAATTCCAGCTTGGTGATGCCGATGCCGTGCTCACCGGAGATCACCCCGTTGAGCGCTCTCGCGAGCACCATGATGCGCTTCACGGCCGCGTGCGCCGATTGCAGCATCTCGTAGTCGTCGCTGTTCACCGGGATGTTGGTGTGCACGTTGCCGTCGCCGGCATGCATGTGCAGCGCCACCCAGACGCGGCCCTTGAGCACGCGCTTGTGGATGGCATTGCACTCCTCCAGGATGGGCGCGAACGGCTGGCCGGCAAAGATGGCTTGCAACGGCGCGCGAATCTGGCCCTTCCATGTGGCGCGCAGCGTGTGGTCCTGCAGTTGCGGGAACAGCACCTCGACGTTGTCCAGCCAGCCGCGCCACATCGCCCGCACTTCGCGCACGAGCGACAGCGCCTGGGCCACGCGGTCTTCCAGAAGCTCCGCCGACGGGATCTCGTTGGCGTCGTCCTGCTTGCCGAGCGGCAGGTTGCCGCGCGCGAAGAACGCCTCGAGCTCGTCGGCGAGCTTGATCTTGTTGGCCAGCGAGAGCTCGATGTTGATGCGCTCGATGCCGTCGGTGTACTCGGCCATCCGCGGCAGCGGGATCACCACGTCCTCGTTGATCTTGAAGGCATTGGTGTGCCGGCTGATTGCCGCGGTGCGCTTGCGGTCCAGCCAGAATTTCTTGCGTGCCTCGGGGCTGATGGCGATGAAGCCTTCGCCGCTGCGCGAGTTGGCGATGCGAACGACTTCGGACGTCACGCGGGCCACGTCGTCGGCGTTGTCGCCGGCGATGTCGCCCACGAGCACCATCTTCGGCAGCACGGCACGCTTGGACTTGGTGGAGTAACCCACGGCCTTCAGGTACCGGTCGTCCAGGTGCTCCAGGCCGGCCAGCAACACGCCCGAGCGCTGCTGCTCGGCGAACATGAAGTCCTTGATCTCGACGATGCTGGGCACGGCGTCCTTGGCGTTGCCAAAGAACTCCAGGCAAACGGTGCGCGTGTGCTGCGGCATGCGGTGCACGATCCAGCGAGCACTCGTGATCAGGCCGTCGCAGCCCTCTTTCTGGATGCCGGGCAGTCCCGAGAGAAACTTGTCGGTGACGTCCTTGCCCAGGCCCTCCTTGCGGAAGGTGGCGCCGGGAATGTCGAGCCGCTCGGTGCGCAGCGGCGTCCGGCCGTCCGCCTGGAAGTAGCGCAGCTCGAAGCTGGCCATCGGCGCGTCGTGGATCTTGCCCAGGTTGTGGTCGAGCCGGGTGACTTCCAGCCATTCCGCCTGGGGCGTGACCATGCGCCAGGACACGAGGTTGTCCAGTGCCGTACCCCATAGCACCGCCTTCTTGCCGCCGGCGTTCATGGCGATGTTGCCGCCGATGCATGACGCCTCGGCCGACGTGGGATCGACCGCGAAGACGAAGCCCGCGCGTTCGGCCGCGTCGGCCACCCGCTGCGTCACGACTCCAGCTTCGGTCCAGACGGTGGGTTTGTGCTCGGCGTGCCCGGGAATTGGGACGAACTCCACCTCCGTCATCGCCTCGAGCTTCTCGGTGTTGATAACGGCGCTTTTCCAGGTGAGCGGCACGGCGCCCCCGGTATAGCCGGTGCCGCCGCCCCGGGGAATGATCGTCAGGCCCAGCTCGATGCAGCCCTTGACCAGGCCGGCCATTTCCGCCTCGGTGTCCGGGGTGAGCACGACGAACGGATATTCGACGCGCCAGTCGGTGGCATCGGTCACATGCGAGACGCGCGAGAGGCCGTCGAACTTGATGTTGTCCTTCGCCGTGAAACGGCGCAGCGCGCGCTGCGTCTGCCGGCGCAACTGCGCCATTTCGCGAAAGCTTGCGTCGAACGCCTCGACGGCCAGCCCGGCGGCCGCGAGCAGTTCGCCCACCTTGGCGTCGCGCTCCGCGTCCGTGTCCGGCGTGCGGCGCTTGCCAACCTCGGTCAGCCGGTGATGCATCGCATCCACCAGCAGGCTGCGGCGCTTGGGGTTGTCCAGCAAGTCGTCCTGCAGGTACGGGTTGCGCTGCACGACCCAGATGTCGCCCAACACCTCGTACAGCATGCGCGCCGAGCGCCCGGTACGCCGCTCCTCGCGCAAGCCGTTCAGCACGTCCCACGCGCGCGCGCCCAGCAACCGGATCACGATCTCCCGGTCGGAGAACGAGGTGTAGTTATAGGGAATCTCGCGCAGGCGCGGAGCTTCTGCGTCGGCCGAAGCCAGGATGTGGGTGAGCGTCGTGGGTGCGTTCATCGTTGGGTTTCGGGCCCGGCGAAGGGCAATCCATTCAGCCAAACGACAAAGCGGACGCGGCTGAAGCGAGATGTTACCGCAGCGCAGCATCGCCACTTCGCTGGCGTAGCCTTCGTTCCGCGCTCAAGGAACCCCGGGCAAACCGAAAGAAAACGAACATAATTCGGGAAAACGTGGGAGCGAAACGCACTAAAACGAACAACAATCGGCGCAACTTGAGGGAAACCCGCTTGTGAGCCAACCCTGCGGTCGATCAAATTCGCTGTCACAAAGAGTCTGTAGCCTTCGGGCCGTCAACATTCAGGAGAACTCATGAAACTGCAACTTTCCGCCGCCGCGCTCGCGGTTGCCTTCGCCATGCCGGCCCAGGCTCAGACCGAAATCCAGTGGTGGCACTCCATGACCGGCGGCTTGAACGACTGGGTCGTCGACCTGGCCAATGAGTTCAACGCCAGCCAGAAGGACTACAAGGTGGTGCCCACGTACAAGGGCAGCTACGACGAGTCCATGTCGGCGTCGATCGCCGCCTTCCGGGCCGGCAACGCGCCCCACATCCTGCAGGTGTACGAGGTGGGCACGGCCACCATGATGGCCGCCAAGGGCGCCATCGTGCCGGTGGGCAAGGTGCTGGCCGACGCCGGCTACAAGTTCGACTCCAAGGCCTACATCCCGGCCGTGGTCGGCTACTACACCGCCCCCAACGGGCAGATGCTGAGCTTCCCCCTCAATAGTTCGACAACGGTGCTCAATTACAACAAGGACCTGTTCAAGAAGGCCGGGCTCGATCCCAACAAGCCGCCGCAGACCTGGCCCGAACTGACGCTGGCCGCCGCCAAGCTCAAGGCCTCGGGCGTCGCCTGCCCCTTCACCACGAGCTGGCAGGGCTGGACGCAGCTGGAGAGCTTCTCCACCTGGCACAACACCCTCTTCGCCACGCAGAACAACGGCTTCGGCGGCACCGGCGCCCGCCTGGCCTTCAATAGCCCGTTGCACGTGCGCCATATCGAGAACCTCGCCAACATGGCCAAGGGCGGACTGTTCCACTACCGCGGGCGCGGCAACAAGGCCGACGCGCCGTTCTATTCGGGCGAATGCGCGATGGCCACCGCCAGCTCGTCCACCTACGCCAGCATCAAGAAGAACGCCAAGTTCGACTTCGGCATCGCGCCGCTGCCGTACTACCCGGACGTGCCCGGCACGCCGCAGAACACCATCATCGGCGGCGCCTCCCTGTGGGTGATGGCCGGCAAGAAGGCGCCGGAGTACAAGGGCGTGGCCGCCTTCTTCAACTACCTCACCAACCCGGAAGTTCAGGCCAAGAGCCACCAGCGCACCGGCTACCTGCCGATCACGCTGGCGTCCTTCGCGTTGACCGAGAAGTCGGGCTTCTATAAGGAGAACCCCGGCACGGACACCGCGGTGAACCAGATGATCCGCAAGACGACCGACAAGTCGCGCGGCGTGCGGCTGGGCAACTTCAACCAGATTCGTGCCATCATGGACGAAGAGCTGGAGCAGGTCTGGGCCGGCAAGAAGACGGCGAAGGAAGCTCTGGACGCCGCGGTGAAGCGCGGCAACGAGCAGCTCGAGCGATTCCAGCAAGCCAACAAGGGCTGAAGCCCGGGTTGACCGGCAGCGTGGTCCCGAGGGCCATGCATGCCGGTGCCGGAACTTCCGTCCCTGGCCGGTCCGCGGCGAGGGATGCCGTAAGAATGTGAAAAAGGTCGGCGATTGACCATCGAAAAACGCGTCCGCTTCAAGAGCTGGTGGCTGCCATGGGTGCTGCTCGCCCCGCAGGTGGCCGTCATCGCCATCTTCTTCTTCTGGCCCGCGGGCCAGGCGATCGTCCAGTCGCTCCAGCAGCAGGACGCATTCGGCGCCTCGGTCGAATGGGTTGGGCTGGACAACTTCCGGCGCCTGTGGGCCGATGAAAGCTATCTCGCTTCCTTCAAAACTACGGCGGTGTTCTCCGTGCTGGTGGCCGGCCTCGGGCTGAGCGTGTCGTTGGCCCTGGCGGTTTTTGCCGATCGCGTGGTGCGTGGCGCTACGGTCTACAAGACGCTGCTGATCTGGCCCTACGCCGTGGCTCCGGCGGTCGCCGGCGTGCTGTGGCTTTTCATGTTCGCCCCCTCCATCGGCATCGTGAGCTATGCGCTGCGCGGTATGGGTATCCAGTGGAACCACCTGCTCGACAGCTCGCAGGCCATGACGCTGATCGTGCTGGCCGCGGTGTGGAAGCAGATCTCGTACAACTTCCTGTTCTTTCTGGCCGGCCTGCAATCGATTCCCAAGAGCCTGATCGAGGCGGCAGCCATCGACGGTGCCGGACCCTGGCGGCGCTTCTGGACCATCGTCTTTCCCCTGCTGTCTCCCACCACGTTCTTCCTGCTGGTGATCAACGTCGTCTACGCGTTTTTCGACACCTTTGCCATCGTCGATGCCTCCACCGAAGGCGGTCCTGGCAAGGACACGGCCATCCTGGTCTACAAGGTGTACTACGACGGCTTCAAGGCGCTCGACCTGGGCGGCTCGGCGGCCCAATCGGTGGTGCTGATGGTCATCGTCGTCGCGCTGACAGTCGTGCAGTTCCGGTATGTCGAAAAGAAGGTGAACTACTGATGGTCGAACGCCGCCCGCTTGCAACGGCCATCTCGCACCTGGTGCTGGTGCTGGGCGTGATCGTGGTCGCCTTTCCGCTGTACATCACGTTCGTGGCGAGCACCCATACCGCGCAGGACATCGTGCAGGTGCCCATGCCGATGCTGCCCGGGCCCCACATGCTGGAGAACTACGCGGCTGCCATCAAGGGCTCGACCAGCGCCGCCGCTTCGGCCGCGCCCGTCGGCCGCATGATGACGGTAAGCCTGATCACCGCGCTGGTCATCGCCGTGGGCAAGATCGCCATTTCACTGCTGTCGGCGTTCGCCATCGTGTACTTCCGCTTCCCCGGGCGCATGTTCTTCTTCTGGGCCATTTTCGTCACGCTGATGCTGCCCGTGGAGGTGCGCATCGGTCCCACCTACCAAGTGGTGTCCGACCTCGGCATGCTCAACACCTATGCCGGCCTCACGGTGCCGCTGATCGCCAGCGCCACCGCCACCTTTCTTTTCCGGCAGTTCTTCCTCACGGTGCCGGACGAACTGGTAGAGGCCGCGCGAGTCGACGGAGCAGGCCCGCTGCGCTTCTTCAAGGACGTGCTGCTGCCGCTTTCCACCACCAGTATCGCGGCGCTGTTCGTCATCCAGTTCATCTACGGCTGGAACCAGTACCTGTGGCCCTTGCTGGTGACCACGAACGAATCCATGTACCCGGTCGTCATGGGCATCAAACGCATGATTTCGGGTGGCGACGCCGCCAACGAGTGGAACATCGTCATGGCGACAGCCATCCTGGCCATGATTCCGCCCGCGGCCGTGGTGCTGCTCATGCAGAAATGGTTCGTCAAGGGACTGGTGGACACCGAGAAGTAAAACATGGCCTCCATACAACTGAAAAACGTCGTCAAACGCTACGGCACGGGCAAACACGAGCTGCAGGTCATCCATGGCGTCGATGCCGAGATCGCAGATCGGGAATTCGTCGTCATCGTCGGTCCGTCCGGTTGCGGAAAGTCCACGCTGCTGCGCATGGTGGCCGGCCTGGAGGAAATCACCGAGGGGGAGATCCTCATCGGCGATCGTGTGGTCAACAACCTGGAGCCCTCCGACCGTGACATCGCCATGGTGTTCCAGAACTACGCGCTCTACCCCCACATGAGCGTGTTCGACAACATGGCCTATGGCCTCAAGATCAAGAAAGTGCCGATCGCCGAGATCAAGGCCCGCGTGGACAAGGCAGCCGGCATTCTCGAGCTCGGCCCGTTCCTCGACCGCAAGCCGCGCCAGCTCTCGGGCGGCCAGCGCCAGCGCGTGGCGATGGGCCGCGCGATCGTGCGCCAGCCCCAGGTGTTCCTGTTCGACGAGCCGCTGTCCAACCTCGACGCCAAGTTGCGCGCGCAGACCCGCATCGAAATTCAGAAGCTGCACCGCGAACTGGGCATCACATCGCTGTTCGTCACGCACGACCAGGTCGAGGCGATGACGCTTGCGCAGCGCATGATCGTGATGAACGCCGGCGTGATGGAGCAATTTGGCACGCCCGAGGAGGTGTACCACCGCCCGGCGTCGACCTTCGTTGCCAGCTTCATCGGTTCGCCGCCGATGAACCTGCTGTCGAACGCGCCGGGCAGCCGGCCGCGCACGATCATGGGCATCCGTCCCGAGCACCTGGACGTGGGCACCGAGGGGTGGGCCCTGCAGGTCGAGACGACGGAACTGCTGGGCGCCGAGCGCCTGATCTACGGGCGCCTGGGCACCGAGCAAATCATCGTGCGCAGCGAGGAAAACCAGGCCGTTCCCGAGCCGGGCGCGACGATCCACGTCAAGCCGCGCGAAGACCGCGTCCACTGGTTCGACGGCGCCAGCCGCAAGCGCATGCCATGAATGGCTGGCCGTACCCTCGCTGGGTGGCGCATCGCGGCGCGGGCAAGCTGGCGCCTGAGAACACGCTGGCGGCGTTTCGCCTCGGCGCGCAGCACGGCTACTGCATGTTCGAGTGCGACGCCAAGCTTTCGGCCGACGGTGTGCCTTTCCTGATGCACGACGCCACACTCGCGCGCACCACCAACGCCCGCGAAATCTTCGGGCCGGCCGCAAGCGACGTGGGTGGCGACCATGCCTGGAGCGAACTTGCACGGCTGGATGCGGGCGGCTGGCACTCGCGTGCGTTCGCGGGCGAGCCACTGCCCACGCTGGAGAATGTCTCGCGCTTCTGCCTCGCGAACGGCTACTTCCTGAATATCGAGATCAAGCCTACGCCCGGCATTGAACGAGAAACCGGCGAGGTCGTTGCCCGGCACGCCGACCGCTTGTGGAACAACGCGCCCGTGCCTCCGCTCCTGACGTCGTTCCAGCCCGAGGCGCTGGAAGGCGCCATGGCGACTGCTGCCAACCTGCCGCGCGGGTTGTTGCTGGACACCCTCTGGAAGGGCTGGCTGGAAACAGCCTTGACGCTGGAATGCGCGGCCATCGTGTGCAACCACGCGCTGTGGGACCGCAGCAGCGTCACGCAGGCGCAGAGCGCGGGATTTCGCTGCCTGAGCTACACCGTCAACGATCAATGGGCCGCGCAGCGCCTGATCGACCTGGGCACCGACGGCATCATCACTGACCGCGTGGACTTGTTTTCGCCGATATAGCGTCGGGCGGCGGATGGATTGCGGATCGAGTCCGCAATGACAATCAGCGCAGGTCGCCAGCCAGCGAGGCGAGCGTCTCGGGCGCAATCGTCACGTGCGCGGGGTAGTTGCGGTGGTCGCAGCCCAGCTTCACGCTCGCGCCGGCCTTGATGGCGGCCACCATCGCCGGCGTGAATTCGAAACGCACGAAATGCACCGCCGAGGTCTTCTCGTCGTTTTCACGGTCCAGGTCCTCGTCGGCGATGGCATATACGCGCTCGTGTCCTTCCACCTCGACGAACATGCGGTCCTCCACGCCGATAAGACGCGCCAACTCGCGCCGCCGCTCATTCTCGTCGGGGTACTCGATCATCATCGTCGCCTTCCAGTTGCTGCCGTCGGGCATCAGGGGGGCGTAGGCGTCGATCTCCTGCGTGATCCCCTCTTCCTCGAAGATTTTCTCGATGCGCAGCATCTCCTGGATCTGGTAGCGGATCGTCATCTCGCTTTCGAACTGCAGCGTGACGTGGTCGCCCAGTGGCACGCTGCGCAGCTTGCGGTGGGCGATGACGTCGGCCTTGTGCGCCTTGCGGTACTTGCTGTAGGCCTCCAGCGTCATGAGGCTCTCGGGGGTGATCTTTCCAGTCAATTGCATGGCTCTGTTACTCCAGCCCGTAGGCCATGCGCATCAAGGTGAGCGGATGCGCCAGCCGGGGCGTGCCCAAGGAATTGCGGTCGAACCCCTGGTCGATGTGGTGGCCGCCCAGCGGGCAGTCGGAGCTGATGAAATCGGGCAGGCCGCCGTCGGGGTGTTCGGACATGCGCTTGAAGAGCGGTTTGCCGATCTTCATCGCCTGTTCGTGGAATGGCTTCTTCACGCCGAAGGTGCCGGCATGGCCGGAGCAGCGTTCGTTGGTCTGCACCGAGGTGCCGGGCACCATCTTGAACATCTCCTCGGTCTTCTTGCCGATGTTCTGCACGCGGCTGTGGCAGGGCACGTGGTAGCTGACCTTGCCCAGCGGGCGGCTGAAATCGGTCTTGAGCAACCCGTCGCGCTTGCGCTGCATCAGGTACTCGAACGGGTCCCACATCGCCTCCTTGACGGCCTGAACGTCGGCGTCATGGGGGTACATCAGCGGAAGTTCCTGCTTGAACATGAGTGTGCAGCTGGGCACGGCCGTGAGGATCGCATAGCCTTCCTGCGCGTACTTCGCCAGGACCGGGATGTTGGCTTCCTTGGACTTATTCACCGACTCCAGGTCACCCAGCTCCAGCTTGGGCATGCCGCAGCACTTTTCCTTGTTGACGAGGACGTAGGGCACCTCGTTGTGATCAAGTACCTTGAGCAAATCATGGCCGATGCCCGGCTCGTTGTAGTTGATGTAGCAGGTGGAGAAGATCGCAACCTTGCCCGGCGTCTTGGCGCCCTCGCGGATCGCGAAGTCCTTCGACTTGGGCGCACCCGAGCGGAATTTGCGCGTGGCCAATGCGGGGAGCCATGCGTTGCGGTCCACGTTCAGAACGCTTTCCATCGCAGCGCGTGCCGGCTTGGTCTGGTTCACCGCATTCGCCACCTGCACCACGATCGGGATGCCGGCGAACTGGCCATGAAGGTCCGTGGAGGACAGGAATTTCTCGCCGAAGCTCACCCCGCCCTTCTTGAACTTGATGGCCTTGGCGTTGAGCATCGTGTGCGGGAAGTCCACGTTCCACTCGTGCGGGGGCACGTACGGGCACTTGGTCATGTAGCACAGGTCGCAGAGGTAGCACTGGTCGACCACTTTCCAGTAGTCCTTCCTGTCGACGCCATTCACTTCGCCCGTCTTGCTCTCGTCGACCAGGTCGAACAAGGTCGGGAAAGCGCCGCACAGGCTCACGCACCGGCGGCAGCCGTGGCAGATATCGAAGATGCGTTCCAGCTCGTTGAGCGTCTTGTCTTCGTCGTAGTAGTCGGGGTTCTTCCAGTCGATCGGGTGGCGTGTGGGCGCCTCGAGGTTGCCTTCGCGGGGTACGGACATGTCTTTGCTGTCTTTCTGATGAGGGCTGAGGTGAGGGCACGCAAGCACCCTCACCCTAACCCTCTCCCAAAGGGAGAGGGCATGAACTGCGTCAGTCGACCAGTTCGTTCAGCGCCCTGGTGTAACGGTTGGCGTGCGAGCGCTCGGCCTTGGCGAGCGTTTCGAACCAGTCGGCGACTTCGTCGAAGCCTTCTTCGCGCGCGGTCTTGGCCATGCCCGGGTACATGTCGGTGTACTCATGGGTTTCGCCGGCAACTGCCGCCTTCAGGTTGTCACGGGTCGGGCCGATCGGCAAGCCGGTGGCCGGGTCGCCGCACTGCTCGAGCCACTCAAGGTGGCCGTGCGCGTGGCCCGTCTCGCCTTCAGCCGTGGAGCGGAACAGCGCTGCCACGTCGTTCTGGCCTTCGACGTCGGCCTTGTTTGCGAAGTACAAGTAGCGGCGGTTCGCCTGGGATTCGCCGGCGAAGGCGGCCTTCAGGTTTTCTTCCGTCTTGGAGCCTTTGAGTGCTGCCATGTTGGAAATCTCCTAGTTGGGTTGATGAAACGTTTCGTCGCCTTGAACACAGGGGATCAAAGACTTTTTGAGATTAGTCCGCTTGCGATCCCCCGTCTAATTGGCTGCGTCAATGCGCTCAATTGACGTTAGCTATTAATCATAGGCGATCAATAGTTTATAGCAAGTTCATTCATCGCGCAAACCAGCCGGCCATCATTACGGTATAGTAAATCCGTTACGCATTAGTAAATCCAGGAGAGCTTATGTCCGCCGTTCTCAAAGACGCCGCCGCCCTGCCCGCGCCTGCGCCCATCCACCAGCTGCATCACGTCGCCTACCGCGCCAAGGATGCAGAGGAAACACGTCATTTCTACGAAGACATCCTGGGGCTGCCGCTCTACCACATCATTCAGAGCGACTATGTACCGAGCACAGGCGAATACTGTCCCTATACGCACTTTTTCTTCCGGCTTCAGGACGGCTCCTTCATCGCGTTTTTCGACCTCGGCAATGACGAGGCCGCGCAGCCATCCCCCAATAACCCCTTGTGGGTGAACCACATTTCCTTCCGCGTCGATTCGCGGCAGGCGCTGCTGGACATGAAGGCCCGGTTGGAGGGTCACGGCATTGAAGTCCTGGGCGTGACGGATCACCACATCTTCCACAGCATCTATTTCTTCGACCCCAACGGCGTGCGCCTGGAACTCACGGCTCAGCTCGCGGACGAGTTCCAGATGCTGCAAGAGAGCAAGACCGCTCACGCCCGCCTGGCGGAATGGACGGCACGCAAGGAACAATGGCGACGCGACCGCGCGGCGGGCAAGGCGATCGAGCCGCTCAAGCCCGAGCGCAACGATCGCCCCGAATTCGTCAAGAACAAGTAGAACGCACTGCAAAGAGGAGGCAACATGGCGGCCAGCTACGCCGAGACACCCGTGACCAATGAGTTCGCGCAGGGCCGCGGCTACGTGCTGCCCGAATACCCCTTCGTCGCACCCCCCGAAATCGCCAGCGGCGAAGTAAGCCACCACCCCATCGTCATCGTCGGCGGCGGCCTCACCGGCCTGACGATGGCGTGCGCCCTCGCCGGCTACGGCATTCGAGCCGTGTTGCTGGACGAGGACAACACCGTGGGCGCAAAAGGCGCGTCCTCGCGCGGCATCTGCTACACGCAGAAGTCGCTGGAGATCTTCCAGCGACTGGGCATCTACGAACGCATCGCGGCCAAAGGCATCCAGTGGAGCGTCGGCCGCACTTTCGCCGGCAAGGACGAGGTCTATTCGTTCGACCTGCGCCAGCAAAGCGGCTACAACCTCTCAAGCCAGCCGCCCTTCATCAATATCCAGCAGTTCTACATCGAGGCCTACCTGGTCGACCGCATCCGCCAGCTCGCCCATGTGGAGCTGCGCTGGTGCAACCGCGTCACGGCCTTCGAGCAGAACAATGAATGCGCGACGCTCGCGGTGACGACGCCGGCCGGCGATTACCGGATTCGCGCGGATTACGTCATCGACGCCACCGGAGCGCACAGCCCGTTCCGCAAATGGGTGGGCGCATCGGTAACGGCGAAGAAGGGCGACGACCGTTGGTGCATCGCCGACGTGCGCTTCACCCACCGGCCGCCGACTGAACGCCACACGTGGATCGAGGCGCCGTTCAACGAGAACCGCGCGGTGTGGCAGCACCTGATGGGCGACGACGTCTGGCGCATCGACTATCAAATGCCACCCGACGCGGACCCGGAGTACGTCAGCCGCGAGGACGTGGTGCGCGACCGGCTGGCCCGGCAGTTCGGCGCGGATTGCCAGGTGGAGATCGTGTGGGTGGGCCCCTACGCCTACCGCAGCGAGTGCATCGACCGGATGCGCCACGGCCGGGTGTTCTTCATGGGCGACGCGGCCAAGGTGGTGAGCCCCTTCGGGGCACGCGGGGGCAATACCGGCGTGGCGGACGCGGACAACCTTGCATGGAAGCTCGCGGCCGTCATGAAGGGCCGCGCCGCGCCGGCCCTCCTGGACAGCTACCACGAGGAGCGGCATGAGGCCGCCCGCCAGAACGTGCTGGTGACCAACCGCACCGCCCGCTTCCTGCGCCCCGCCCCGGGAATTGAAAAGCTGTTCCGCGATGCGGCGCTCGGCCTGGCGCGGCAACATGTGTTCGCGCGGCAGCTGGTCAACACGGGCCGGATGGCGGTCGCCAATTCCTATACGAGCTCCAGCGCTTGCGAGCCCACTGGGGGGCAATCGGTGCAGAACGTGAGCTTCCAGTGGTCCGACGGTTCTCGCGGCACGGTGAACGACCTGCTTCAATGGGCCGACGGCCGGCTGCTTGTACTGGTTTTCGGCGAATCGACTCCCTCTGCGCTGGCACGGTTGCGCGCCCTGGGTGAAACCGCTGCGCTGCGAAGCGTGCAGGTCGTGGGCACGGACGACAATCCGGCCGCGCGCGAGCATGTGCGAGACCCGCAGGGCCATCTGCAAGGCGCCTGCCATGTCTTCGGCCACGCCTGGGCCCTCGTGCGGCCGGACAGCTACGTGGCCGCCACCGGCGAAAGCATCGACGCGACGCTGGTCCATGCCATCGGCAAGGCGCTCGGCGCCCTGGAGGAGTCCGAATGAAAACTGCTCTTCACCTGCAGGATGCCGACGCGTTCTACGAACAGTTGCTGGACGCGCACCAAGGCCTTTCCATGGAAGCCTCGGAACTGCTCAATGCCCGCCTGATCCTGCTGCTGGCCAATCAGGTCGGCGACGCCCAGGTGCTCAAGGAGTGCATCGAGGCCGCCCGCCAAACAGCGCCCGAATAGCACTTTGCCCCGGCCCGGGCAGAGGCGCCTGCGGCGTTTTGCTATTGTTCAGGTCTTCTTGGAAAGATCGCAACAAATGCTTTTGGTCACGGGCGGCTGTGGATTCATCGGTTCGGCATTCGTTCTGGAGTGGTTGCGGCAGTCGGCCGAGCCGCTGCTGAACCTCGACCTTCTTACCTACGCCGGCCATCGGGCCAACGTTCGGGCCGCGGAGGGCAACACCGGCTATCGGTTCGTGCAAGGCGACATCGGGGACGCCGCGCTGGTGACGCGCCTGCTGGCGGAGCATCGGCCGCGAGCTATCGTCCACTTCGCGGCCGAAAGCCACGTGGACCGCTCGATCTCGGGGCCGCTGGCGTTCGTCAACACCAACGTGGTGGGCACGGTGAAGCTGCTGGAAGCCGCTTTGGGCTATTGGAATTCGCTGCCGGCCGCGCAGGCAGCGGTCTTCCGTTTCGTGAACGTCTCCACCGACGAGGTTTACGGCTCGCTGGAGGCGGGCGACGCGGCGTTCACCGAGGAGCACCGTTACCTGCCCAACAACCCCTACTCGGCGTCCAAGGCCGCGGAGGACCACATGGTGCGGGCCTGGCACCACACCTTTCAACTCCCTGCGCTCACTACCCATTGCTCCAACAACTACGGTCCGCGCCAGTTCCCGGAAAAGCTGATCCCGCTCACGATCGACAACGCTTTGAATGGCCTGCCGTTGCCCGTCTATGGAGACGGCCTGCAGGTGCGCGACTGGCTGTACGTCAATGACCACTGCGCCGCGCTGAGGGCCGTGCTCGAAGGCGGCACTCCTGGCGAAACCTACAACATCGGCGGCCGCGCCGAGCGCACCAACCTCAGCGTGGTGCAGTCGATCTGCGCGGTGCTCGACGAGCTGCGGCCGCTCTCCGGGGACCGCAGCTACGCAGCGCAGATCACCCACGTGACCGACCGGCGCGGCCACGACCGCCGCTATGCGATCGACGACACCAGGATCGCGCGGCAGCTTGGCTGGAAGCCATCGGTGGCATTTGAAGAAGGTTTGAGGCAGACCGTGCAGTGGTACCTCGACAACGGCGACTGGGTCATGGCCGTGACCGGAGGTGATGGCGATGGAGATGAATAGCCGGCGCAAAGGGATCGTGCTGGCGGGCGGCGCCGGCACGCGCCTGCATCCCGCCACCCTGGCTGTGTCCAAGCAGCTGCTGCCGGTGTTCGACAAGCCGATGGTTTACTACCCGTTGGCCACGCTCATGCTGGCCGGCGTCCGAGAGGTGTTGTTGATCAGCACGCCGCAAGACACTCCGCGCTTTCGGCAGCTGCTGGGCGACGGGTCCAGCTGGGGCATGCGCATCTCTTACGAGGTGCAGGCTCGGCCCGAGGGCCTGGCCCAGGCGTTCGTCATCGGGCGGAACTTCCTGGCCGGCGCGTCCAGCACGCTGGTGCTCGGGGACAACATCTTCTTCGGCCATGACCTGGTCCGGCTGCTGACCGACGCGGATACGCAGACGACCGGCGCGACCATCTTCGGCTATCACGTGACGGACCCCGAACGGTACGGCGTTGTCGCGTTCGATGCCCAGGGCAACCCCTCGTCGATCGAGGAGAAGCCCGCGAACCCGACGAGCAACTGGGCAGTCACCGGCCTGTATTTCTACGATGAACAGGTGTGCGACATCGCCGCGGCCGTGAAGCCCTCGGCGCGCGGCGAACTCGAGATCACGGCCATCAACCAGGCTTATCTGGACATGGGTCAGCTCAAGGTCCAGACCATGGGACGCGGCTTCGCCTGGCTGGACACGGGAACGCACGAGAGCCTGCTGGAAGCCTCGCATTTCATCCAGACCCTGGAAAAGCGGCAGGGACTCAAGGTTGCCTGCCTGGAGGAGATTGCCTGGCGCAACGGCTGGATCAGCGCTGCGCAACTGGCCGCCCTCGCCCAGCCCATGGGTAGCAGCAGCTATGGCAACTACCTGCGCAAGCTCGCCGGGGAGATCGCCTGATGCTTCGCGTGGAGCCGACTTCATTGCCGGAAGTGCTGGTGCTGGAACCTCGCGTCTTCACCGACGAGCGTGGCTTCTTCCTGGAAAGCTGGAACCAGCAGCGCTTCGACGAGGCGATCGGCCGTCCCGCCCGCTTCGTGCAGGACAACCACTCCCGCTCCGCCGGCGGCGTGCTGCGGGGGCTGCATTACCAGGTCACGCATCCGCAAGACAAGCTGGTGCGGGTCGTCGCCGGGCGCGTGTTCGACGTCGCGGTGGACATGCGGCGCTCGTCGCCCACCCTCGGCAAATGGGTCGGGGTGGAGTTGAGCGCCGACAACATGCGCCAGCTGTGGGTCCCAGCGGGCTTTGCCCATGGGTTCCTGGTGCTGTCCCGTTACGCCGAGCTTCTCTACAAGACGACCGACTACTACGCGCCAGAACATGAGCGGGCGCTGGCGTGGAACGATCGCCATGTGGGCGTCCGGTGGCCCTTGGGCGATGTGCCGCGCGAGCCCATCGTGTCGGCCAAGGACGCCGCCGCGCCTTCCTGGGACGCCTGCGAGCTGTTTGATTAGTGTGCTGTCGCACAGGGTCATCTCGTCTGGGTTGGTTGGCGGGTTCAGGGCGACGGTGCGCTCTACTCCGCGAATGTCCCCCGCCGCCGGGAGGGCGGCTCCTCCTTTATTTCGCTGCGCAGAGCGCCCCGCCGCCCTGATCCATCCACCGTTGTGGCTGTTCGATACGTCGAACGAGCTAACGCTGCCTAAGGGCTGTGGATGGCGGGTGGCCAATGCAGCGAGGTCAGGGAGGAGCCGCCCTCCCGGCGGCGGGGGACACGAGCGGAATTGGCCACACGCCGTCCATGGCCCGCCGCCACCACACCCGCACTTGCTCGCCTCGCGATAGCGCGCGCCGGCAATCGGCCGGGGCGAATAAAATGGCTCACGTGACATTTACACGGCATCGTTCGATGCCGTTTTTGATTTTCCGGAAGCCATGAGCGATACGCCCCACCAACCCGGCCTCAACAGCCTCTCCAAATCATTCGAGCCCGCCGCCATCGAGGCCAAGTGGGGCCCGTTGTGGGAAGAGCGCGGCTACGCCAGGGCGGGCCACCGCGGCACCGGCGAGCCCCGCGAAGGCGAGCCCTCCTTCGCCATCCAGCTGCCGCCGCCCAACGTCACGGGCACGCTGCACATGGGGCACGCGTTCAACCAGACGATCATGGACAGCCTCACGCGGTACCACCGCATGCGCGGCTTCAACACGCTGTGGGTGCCCGGGACGGACCACGCCGGCATCGCCACGCAGATCGTGGTGGAGCGCCAGTTGCAGGAGCAGGGGCAGTCCCGCCACGACCTGGGCCGCAAGAATTTCGTGTCCAAGGTGTGGGAGTGGAAGGAACAGTCGGGCAACACCATCACCACGCAGATGCGCCGCATGGGCGACAGCGTGGACTGGGCGCACGAGTACTTCACGATGGACGACGACCTGTCGCAGACCGTCACCGAGACCTTCGTGCGGCTGTACGAGCAGGGCTTGATCTACCGTGGCAAGCGGCTCGTGAACTGGGACCCGGAACTCAAGACCGCCGTGAGCGACCTGGAAGTCGTGAGCGAAGAGGAAGACGGCTTCCTCTGGCACATCAGCTATCCGCTGGTGGACGGCTCGGGCGTGGTGACGGTGGCAACGACGCGACCCGAGACCATGCTGGGCGACGTCGCCGTGATGGTCCATCCGGAGGACGAGCGCTACCGGCACCTGATCGGCAAGCAGGTTCGGCTGCCCCTGTGCGACCGCGACATCCCCGTCATTGCCGACGAGTATGTGGACAAAGAGTTCGGCACGGGCGTGGTGAAGGTCACCCCGGCGCACGACGCGAACGACTACGCCGTGGGTCAGCGCCACAAGCTGCCGATCATCGGGGTGCTGACGCTGGATGCGAAGATCAACGAGAACGCTCCGGCCAAGTACCGCGGCCTCGACCGCTTCGTCGCTCGCAAACAGGTCGTCGCGGACATCGAAGCGCTCGGCCTGCTGGTGGACACCAAAAAGCACAAGCTCACGGTGCCACGATGCGAGCGCACCGGCCAGATCATCGAGCCGATGCTCACCGACCAGTGGTTCGTCGCCATGACCAAGGTGAGCGACAAGGACCCGACGGGCAAGTCCATCACGCAGAAGGCCATCGACGCCGTCCAGAGTGGCGCGGTGAGGTTCGTGCCGGAGAACTGGGTCAATACCTACAACCAGTGGATGAACAACATCCAGGACTGGTGCATCTCGCGCCAGCTGTGGTGGGGCCACCAGATCCCCGCCTGGTACGACGAGGATGGCAAGGTCTACGTGGCCCGCAACGAAGCCGAGGCGCAGGCCCAGGTGCCAGGCAAGGCACTGCGGCGGGACGAGGACGTGCTCGATACGTGGTATTCGTCGGCGCTGGTACCCTTCTCGACGCTGGGTTGGCCCGCGAAAACCAAGGACCTCGACCTGTATCTGCCCTCGTCCGTGCTGGTCACCGGTTACGACATCATCTTCTTCTGGGTGGCCCGGATGATCATGATGACGACGCATTTCACCGGGCAGGTACCCTTCCGCCACGTGTACATCCACGGCCTGGTGCGCGACTCGCACGGCCAGAAAATGAGCAAGTCCGAGGGCAACGTGCTGGACCCTGTGGACCTGATCGACGGCATCGCGCTGGCGCCGCTGCTGGACAAGCGCACCACCGGTTTGCGTCGCCCCGAGACGGCGCCGGCCGTGCGCAAGAACACCGAGAAGGAGTTCCCAGACGGGATTCCGGCTTTCGGCGCCGACGCCTTGCGCTTTACGTTCGCGTCCCTGGCCACGCTGGGCCGCAACATCAACTTCGACCCCAAACGTTGCGAAGGCTACCGCAACTTCTGCAACAAGCTCTGGAACGCCACTCGGTTCGTGCTGATGAACTGCGAAGGCCAGGACCTCGCCGAACAGGACAATACCCTCACCGAAGCCGACCACTGGATCGTCTCCACGCTCCAGCGCGCCGAAGCCGACGTGGCCAAGGGCTTTGCCGATTACCGCCTCGACAATGTGGCCACCACGATCTACCAATTCGTCTGGGACGAGTTCTGCGACTGGTACCTGGAAATCGCGAAGGTGCAGATCCAGACCGGGGACGCTGCGCAACAGCGCGGCACGCGCCGAACGTTGATCCGCGTGCTCGAAGCCATCCTGCGCCTCGCGCACCCCGTGATCCCGTTCATCACCGAGGAGCTGTGGCAGAAGGTTGCGCCCGTCGCGGGCAAGGGCGGCGAGTCGATCAGCATCTCGCCCTATCCCGCCACCAACAGCGCGGCGATCCGCCCGGAATCGGAAGCGTGGATCACCAAGCTCAAGGCTGTCGTGGATGCTTGCCGCAACCTGCGCGGCGAGATGAACGTCTCGCCCAGCACGAAGCTGCCGGCCTACGCCTTGGGTGACGCGGCCTTCATGCGCCAGGCGGCGCCGCTGCTGCAGGCTCTGGCCAAGCTGAGCGACGTCAAGGTGTTCGACGACGAATCCACCTGGGCGCTGTCCGCGAAGGCCGCGCCGGTTGCCGTGGTGGGCGACGCGCGCCTGTGCCTCTACATGGAGATCGATGTGCCGGCCGAAAAGGCGCGCCTGTCCAAGGAAGCCGCGCGCCTGAAGGGTGAGGTGGCCAAGGCCAATGGGAAGCTGTCGAACGAGGCCTTCGTCGCCAAGGCGCCGCCCGCAGTGATCGAGCAGGAAAGAAAGCGCATCGCTGAATTCACGGCAACGCTGGCCAAGATCCAGGATCAGCTCACCCGCCTGGGCTGATGACGCTTAGCGGATGATGAACTGCGGCAGGGGCCGCCCCCCACCATCCGAGACACCCAGCTCCATCGGCGCGCTGGCGAGCTGATCCAGCGGGTTGGCACGTGGAGCGGTCAGGGTTTCGTGGACCCGGTGCGCCACATACCAGCTGGCCCGCACCCGCGACTCGCGCGTATAAGACCCAAGGCGCGGCGTGAGGAAAAGGTTGTCCAGTTCGTGCAGCGGCGTGCCCCTGGATGCGAAGCCCGACTCGGCGCCATCCAGCATGCACGCTTCAATTCGACCGTCGGTCAGCGCCCTGGCCAGCGCCTGCGCGTCGAACAGGTGCGAGCGGCTGATGCCAACCCACAGCTGGCCCGGCTTGCAATGCGCCAGCATCTTGTCGTTGATGAAACCCCGGTAGCGCGATGCGTACAGGACTTGCACCGAAATCGCATCAGCATCCGCCATGAGGTCTTGCAGGCTCACGGGCTGGATCTGCAAGTGGCTCCAGATCGGGGCTGTGTGGTGGAAAGCCGGGTCGTAGCCGATCAACTTGGCGCCCAGGGCATTGAGAAGCAGCGCAAGCGTGTGCGCCGTCGGCGCCAAGCCGAAGATGCCGACCACGCTGCCACTGAGCTCGCGCCCGAATCGGACATCGGCATGACGGTCCCCGATCAGGGACGCGCCAATGCCGCGGCGATAAAGCAGCAGCAAGGCGGCCAGCAGGTATTCGGCGTTGGCCCGCACATTCGCCGTTGTGGCCTGGATCACGCGGACTTTGCGCTCTCTGCAGGCTTCCAGGTCGGTGTTGTCCGTGCCGACGTGCATGCGGGCGACAGCCTTGAGCAATGGTGCGAAATCGAGAAATTCCTGGGTGACAACGACCTTGCGCGGCAAAACCACCGCCTGCGCGTTGTAGACGGCCCCGCGCAGGGCCACCGGGTCGCCCGCCAGCTCCGGACGGCACTCGACGGAGTGTCGTGCCTCGAGCCACGCAAGCGCCTCGGGCACCAAACGTTCGAGAAGTAGGATGTCCACCCGGATGCGTCCTTGTCTTACAGAAACCTCTGGAGTTTGACCAGATAGTAGTGATTGGCGCCCCACCGAAAGGGGCATACTTTAGCGGTAAACATTTAACCAATCGATGAAAAACGTCACAAAAATTAACAAAGCCGTGTTTCCGGTGGCAGGTCTGGGCACGCGTTTCCTTCCCGCCACCAAGGCCCAGCCGAAGGAAATGCTTCCTATCGTCGATAAGCCGCTCATTCAGTACGCCGTGGAAGAAGCGTATGCGGCCGGGATACGGCACATGATCTTTGTGACCGGCCGCAACAAGCGTGCCATCGAGGACCACTTCGACACGGCTTACGAATTGGAGAGCGAGCTCGAGGCCACCCACAAGGACGAGTTGCTAGCCCTGGTTCGCGGCATGCACCCCGAGGACATGGACTGCTCCTATGTGCGCCAGCCCCGCTCGCTCGGCCTCGGGCATGCTGTGCTGTGCGCGCAACCGCTGGTCGGCAACGAGCCTTTCGCGGTACTGCTTGCCGACGACCTGATGTGCGGCCCGGACGGAGGGCCTGCGGTATTGACGCAAATGGTCGACGTTTTCCAGGAGGTGCCGACATCTTTGTTAGCGGTGCAGGAGGTGCCGGCTGACCATGTGCAGCGGTATGGCATCGTCGCCGGGCAACCCGTCGGCGAGCGGATCATCAAAGTCGACCGCATGGTGGAGAAGCCGAATCCCCAGGAGGCGCCGTCGCGCATGGGCGTTGCGGGCCGCTACATCCTCACGCCCGCCGTGTTTGACCACATCCGAAACAATCCCCGCGGGGCCGGCGGAGAAATCCAGTTAACCGATGGCATCGCCAGGCTGATGAACACGGAAGGCGTGCATGCCTACCAGTACCGCGGCAAGCGCTACGACTGCGGCAGCAAGCAGGGCTTCCTGGAGGCGACCGTGGAACTGGCGCTCAAGCACGCCGAAGTGGGCCGCGCCTTCCGAGAGTACTTGAAGAGCCTCAAGATATAGGCTCAGCGCCGCCGCAGGACGTGGATGTATTCCTGCCCCACGGTCTGCTGTTCGACGAGCTCGTTGCCCGTTTGCTTGGCAAATGCCTGGAAGTCACGAACCGAGCCCGCGTCCGTGGCCACGACTTTCAATAGCTGCCCGCTCTGCATGTCCGTCAACGCCTTCTTGGCTTTCAGGATGGGTAGCGGGCAATTGAGGCCTCGGGTGTCGATTTCCTTGTCGATGTTCATGGTGAATGATCCTGGAATTCTCTTGCGTGCAGGAGCGCGCGCTCAGTCGCGGCGAGGCATTTCGATAAATTGAGGTTCCACGCCGCGGGCGCGCAACCAATCGGCGAGCGCGTAGCCCGTGCCGGCCGGCCAGCACTTCACGCCGTCGTAGGGATACAGCTTGTAGTCGACCAACTCGGGGGACAGCTTCACCTCGCCTTGCGCCACCGCGTGGTAGGCGATGATCACCTGGTTCATGCGCTGGAAGTCGTAAACCCCGATCAGGTTGAGCTCGATGGCGTCGAGGTTGGTTTCTTCCTTGATTTCCCGCGCAATTCCCTCTTGCGGCGTCTCGCCCGCTTCCATGAAGCCGGTGATCAGCGCATACATCTTGTGGGTCCACGCCGCGTTGCGTGCGAGAAGGATCTTGTCCTGGTATTGGATGACTGCTGCGAGGACCGGTGTCGGGTTGTTCCAGTGCGTCCAGCTGCAGGCACCGCAACGCAGGCGGCGCTTTTCGCCGCCGTCCTCCAGCTGGGCGATGAGTTGCAGCGGACCAGCGCAGCTCGGACAGAACCTGTACTCGTGAGTCACTCGAAAACCTCCGCACATGGTGCTGCGGTGCCATGAGCCTTCGGAGCGGCCGTGCGGCTCATCATGCCGGGAAGACACCCGTCGAGAGGTACCGGTCACCGCGGTCGCACACCACGAAGACGATGGTCGCGTTTTCCACCTTGCCGGCGATCTGCTGTGCGACCCAGCAGGCGCCCGCCGCCGAGATGCCGCCGAAAATGCCCTCTTCGCGCGCGAGGCGGCGGCACATGTCCTCGGCGTCGTCCTGGCTCACGTACACCAGTTCGTCCACGGCGCTGGGGTCGTAGATCTTGGGCAGGTATTCGTCTGGCCACTTGCGGATGCCGGGAATGCGGGAACCTTCGCTGGGCTGGGCGCCGATGATCCTCACCGCCGGGTTCTTTTCCTTGAGGAAGCGCGACACGCCCGTGATGGTGCCGGTGGTTCCCATGGCGCTCACGAAATGGGTGATGCGGCCCTGCGTGTCGTCCCACAGTTCCGGGCCCGTCGTCTCGTAATGGATGCGCGGATTGTCCGCATTCGCGAACTGGTCCAGCACGCGGCCCTTGCCTTCCCTTTGCATGTTCTCGGCAAGATCGCGCGCGTATTCCATGCCGCCGCTCTTGGGCGTGAGCACGAGTTCGGCGCCGAATGCCTTCATGGTTTGGGCGCGCTCGACGGACAGGTCCTCCGGCATGATGAGCACCATGCGATAGCCGCGGATGGCGGCGGCCATCGCCAGGGCAATGCCGGTGTTGCCCGAGGTGGCTTCGATCAACGTGTCGCCGGGTTTGATCTCGCCGCGCTCCTCGGCGCGCTTGATCATCGAAAGCGCGGGCCGGTCCTTCACGGAGCCGGCGGGGTTGTTGCCTTCGAGTTTGCCGAGCACCACATTTCCACGCTTGCTGTTCTCGGCCGCACCGATGCGCTGCAGCGCCACGAGCGGCGTCTTGCCGATCGCGTCTTCGATCGTCGGGTAGTTGTGAGGCTTCATATGCTCACTGTGCCATAATTTCCAATTCCCCTTTCCAGTCGCCGGAGTGGTGAAATTGGTAGACGCAGGGGACTCAAAATCCCCCGCCAGAAATGGCGTGCCGGTTCGATTCCGGCCTCCGGCACCATCGCTCAATGCCCACCGATCGTGGGCATTCTCACTGGGTCGACACAATTCTCAGACCAGGTGAAGCAGCTTGAATCCCGTGAACAGCAGGATCGCGGAAAGCGCCCTGCGCAGGATCGCCTGCGGCAGGCGGCTCGACAGCATCGCGCCCACAAGCACGCCGGGGATCGATCCGACGAGAAGGTTGCCCAGCAAGCCGAAATTCACGTTGCCGATCAGCAAGTGGCCGGCGCCGGCGAACATGGCAAGCGGGATCGCATGAACGATATCCGTGGCGATCAGGCGCGACGGGGTCAAGCGCAGCGGGTAAAGGTAGGCAAGGAAGACGACTCCCAGCGCGCCGGCGCCAATCGACGTCAGCGTCACGAGGGCGCCGAGCAGCGCCCCGGCTGCGACGGTCATCGGTGCTTGTATAGCCTTGAAGCGCTCGGCTGACTCGGTTGTCGTGCGGAAGCGCCGGCCCAGTGCATGGAGCTGCTTTTGGAACAGCATCGCCAGGGCGGTGAGCACCACCGCGCAAGCAATGCTGACTTTCAGGAACGCTGCCGTATTGGTGCCGATGGGGTAGACCGCCATCCACACCAGCGTCAAGGCCGATGCGGGGAGGCTGCCCGCCCACAGGCGGCGCACCACCTGCCAGTCGATCAGGCCCTTGCCGTGATGAACCCGGGTGGCCGCCACCTTGGTGATCGCGGCGAACCATAAATCCGTTCCGATCGCGGACATCGGCGCCACACCGAACACGAGCAGCAACAGCGGCGTCATCACGGCACCGCCGCCCACGCCGGTCAGGCCGACGAGCGTGCCGGTGAGGGCCCCCGCCACGACAAGCATGGCATCAAACGTGAACATGGCAGAACCCCATGACGGGGCAGGCGGCGCAGATGGTTTTCATGGTTGAGCGAATCGGGTACACTGAAAATATATCTTTTACACATGTCGTGTGTTTAATGTTTAATACAGTAAACCTGCGCTCGGAATCGGCTTGAACGGCAACCAACTCACCGTCGACGACTTGAATGCCAGGCGACGGCAGGCTGTTCGCCTGCGGCTGCAGGGCGAGAAACTGGCCGTCGTCACGGCCAGCACCGGCCTGAGCACACCCACGGTCATATCGGCGGTGAAGGCGTACCGGCAGGGCGGCTGGAACGCCGTGGAAGTAAACCCTCGCAAAGGCCGTCCGCCCAAGACCGAGGAAGGGCTGGGTTTCCGTCACGTCCACGCGCTGGTGCAGGCGATGCTTGCCGGGCCGCCCGACGCCGCCGGCCTGCCTCATTCCCTGTGGAGCCGCAAGGCCGTGGGAGATTGGCTGGCACTCCAACCCGGGGCGAGGCGCAGCGCTGGCGCCGTCGCGAAGCTTTGCGCCGCGCTCGAGCTGGATTTTGACGAAGACGCCCTGGCCCTCCCGCAAGCCGCCAAAGGCGATGCCACGCGCTACCACGGCACGGAGCGCTACCTGGCGGCTTGGCCGGGCGTGCCGGCCGACAGCGGAAAGATCGGACTCTTGTGCGTGAAGTCCGCGCGCGGACAGCTGCTGTGGCTGGCATTCTCGGGGCCGCTGGAAGCGCGTCACTACCTCGAGTTGCTCTCGCGGCTCCTGTCCGTACGCAGCCGGCTCGAACTGTCGATTCCCGGTTCAGCGCGCCTGTTGCGCATACCTGAACTGCGCGACTGGCTCGCCAGCCGCGAATCCGCACTACGCCTCGTCGACCCTGAAGTCGGCTCGCCCAGCATCGTCAACCCCAAGACCCCCATCCGCAGCACACCGACGGACCGCGCCGAAAGGACCCTTGCCATGCCCCTGACCCATCTGCAACGCCTCGAAGCCGAGAGCATCCACATCATGCGGGAGGTCGTGGCCGAGGCCGACAAGCCCGTGATGCTCTATTCGGTGGGCAAGGACAGCGCCGTGATGCTGCACCTGGCGATGAAGGCGTTCTACCCTTCGAAACCACCCTTCCCGCTCATGCATGTGGATACGCGCTGGAAATTCCGCGACATGTATTCGTTCCGCGATCGCATGGTGCGGGAGTTGGGCATGGAGCTAATCACCCATGTCAACCCGGATGGCATCGCCAAGAACATCAACCCGTTCACGCACGGCTCGGCGATCCATACCGACATCATGAAGACCGAGGGCCTCAAGCAGGCGCTGGACAAGTACGGCTTCGACGCGGCCTTCGGCGGCGCTCGCCGCGACGAGGAAAAGTCCCGCGCCAAGGAACGCATCTTCTCCTTCCGTTCGGACCAGCACCGCTGGGATCCGAAGAACCAGCGCCCCGAGCTCTGGAAGCTTTACAACACGCGCAAGCACAAGGGCGAGTCGCTGCGCGTGTTCCCGCTGTCCAACTGGACCGAGCTGGATATCTGGCAATACATCTACCTGCAGAACATTCCCATCGTCCCGCTGTACTACGCAGCCGAACGGCCGGTGGTGGAGCGCGCAGGCACGCTGATCATGGTGGACGACGACCGCATGCCGCTGGCGCACGGCGAGGTGCCAATGATGCGCAAGGTGCGATTTCGAACGCTGGGGTGCTACCCGCTCACCGGCGCAATCGAATCCGACGCCGATACCCTGCCTTCCATCATCCAGGAGATGCTGCTCACGAAGACGTCGGAGCGGCAAGGGCGTGTGATCGACCACGATTCCGCGGCATCGATGGAAAAGAAGAAACAGGAGGGGTATTTCTGATGGCGCACGTTTCCGACCTCATCGCCACCGACATCGGCGGCTACCTCAAGGCGCACGAACAGAAGAGCCTGCTGCGTTTCATTACCTGCGGCAGCGTGGACGACGGCAAGAGCACGCTCATCGGGCGACTGCTCTACGACTCCAAGATGCTGTTCGAGGACACCATCGCCAGCATGGAGGCCGACTCGCGCAAATGGGGCACGCAGGGCGACAACATCGATTTCGCGCTGCTGGTGGACGGCCTCGCGGCTGAGCGCGAGCAGGGCATCACCATCGACGTCGCGTACCGCTTCTTCTCCACCGAACGGCGCAAGTTCATAGTGGCCGACACGCCCGGTCACGAGCAATACACGCGCAACATGGTCACAGGCGCATCGACGGCCGATGCCGCCGTGCTGATGGTGGATGCGCGAAAGGGCGTGCTCACGCAAACGCGCCGCCACAGCTACCTCGTGTCGCTGCTGGGCATCCGCCATGTCGTCGTTGCCATCAACAAGATGGACCTCGTGGATTACAGCGAGAAGGTCTTCAACCGCATCGTGGACGACTTCACCGCTTTCGCCAAACAGGTGGGCATCGAGCATGTCACGTTCATTCCGGTGTCCGCGTTCAAGGGCGACAACATCACGGCCCCGAGCGAGAAGACGCCGTGGTATCACGGCACCACGCTGATGGGCTACCTGGAAACCGTGGAAGTGGACGAGGAACGCATGCAGCGTTCGCCGCTGCGCATGCCCGTGCAGTGGGTGAACCGTCCGGACCTGGATTTTCGCGGCTTCTCCGGCACCATCGCCGGCGGCAAGGTCCGGCCGGGCGACCGCATTCGGGTCCAACCCTCTGGCAAGGAGAGCACGGTTTCGCGCATCGTTACCTTCGACGGCGACCTGCCGGAAGCGGTCGCAGGCCAGTCGGTGACGTTGACGCTGGCCGATGAGGTGGACATCTCTCGCGGCGACCTGCTGTCGCAGGCCGATGCGCCGGCGGGCGTGGCCGACCAGTTCGAGACAACCATCGTGTGGATGCAAGACGAGCCGTTGCTGCCGGGACGCAATTTTCTGCTGAAGATGGGCGCCCAGACGGTGACCGCATCGGTCATGGACATCAAGTATCAGGTGAACGTCAACACGCTGGAGCACGTGGCCGCAAAGACGCTGTCGCTCAACGCGATCGGCGTGTGCACCCTCAACCTGGACCGGCCGATCGGCTTCGACCCGTACGCGGAGAACCGCGACACCGGCGGCTACATCCTGGTCGATCGCATGAGCAACTCGACCGTCGCTGCCGGCCTGATCCACTTCGCGCTGCGCCGCAGCCAGAACATTCACGTGCAGCACGTGGACGTGACGAAAGCTGCCCGCAACGAGCTCAACCGCCAGAAGTCATGCGTCGTGTGGTTCACCGGCCTGTCAGGCTCCGGCAAGTCCACCATTGCCAACCTGCTGGAAAAGAAGCTTTACGCCATGGGGCACCGCACCTATCTGCTCGACGGTGACAACGTGCGGCACGGGCTGAACAAGGACCTGGGTTTCACCGACACGGACCGTGTCGAGAACATCCGGCGCGTGGCCGAGGTGGCCAAGCTGATGGTCGATGCGGGGTTGATCGTGTTGACGGCGTTCATCTCACCGTTCCAGGCCGAACGGAGGATGGCGCGCTCACTGACGGAGGAAGGCGAGTTTCTCGAAGTCCATGTGGACGTGCCGCTGGCCCTGGCCGAGGAACGCGACGTGAAAGGACTCTACAAGAAGGCGCGGCGCGGAGAGCTCAAGAACTTCACGGGCATCGATTCGCGCTACGAGGTGCCGGAGGTGCCGGAACTGCGGCTGGCCACGGACACACTGGCTCCCGACGAAGCTGTGGAGCGGATCATCGCTCTGCTGAGGCAGCGCGGCCGCCTTCCCTGAACGCGGTAGCGCGCTGCCTGCATTGCGCCTTGTAAGCCGGGCGATTCCGGTGCATTCTTGTCATGTGGCATCTCCGCCTTGCGACAAGGAGTCGACATGCGTGCCCGTCTCTCATTCATAGCGGTCATCGCGGCCTCAATGAGGCGCGCGCTCATCTTCGTCCTGGGCGCTTTCGGATTCGCCCTTGCCGCGACGCCGCAGCCCCCCAGCGCCCAAGCCATGATCGAGGCTCTGACGCGCGCGAACGCCGCGGTGGTCGGCGTGCAGGTGACAGCTGCCGAAGGGGCGCGTTCCGCCGACACCCTCGGCCGCCGGCGCGACGGATCGGGCGTCGTGATCGGGCCCGACGGCCTGATCCTCACGATCGGCTATCTCATGCTCGAGGCCGATACGATCCAGGTCGTCACCCAGGACAACCGCACCTTGCCGGCGCGGGCGGTGGCCTATGACCTGGCCACGGGCTTCGGCCTGGTCAAGCCCTTGCTGCCGCTGCGCGGCATCAATCCGGTTCCGCTCGGCAGCCACACCGACGTCAGCCCGGGCCAGGGGTTGATGGTGGCAAGCGGCGGCAGCGACGGCGACATCATCACGACGCGGCTGGTGAGCAAGCGTCCGTTCTCGGGTTACTGGGAATATCACATCGAGGCTGCCCTCTTCACCAGCCCGCCCATCCCCAATCACAGCGGTGCGCCGCTGTTCAACCAGCGCGGCGAGTTGATCGGCATCGGCAGCCTGTTTGTCGCCGACGCGCTCGGTGAAGCGCCGCGCATCCCGGGCAACATGTTCGTCCCGGTCGATCTGCTCAAGCCAATCCTGGCGGAGATGCAACAGACCGGAACCAGCCGTCAGAGCCGACGGCCATGGCTGGGGCTTTCATCGACCGAACAGTCGGGCCGCGTACAGGTGGTGCGCGTCACCGCGGGCAGCCCGGCGCAGGCGGGTGGGATCGAGGCCGGCGATGTTGTCCTGGCAGTGGACGGCGTAGGCGTGGCGACGCTCGAGGAGTTCTACAAGCGATTGTGGTCACATGCGAATCCCGACGACGAGATCGTGCTGACGGTATTGCAGGGTGCGCAGGTGAAGACGATGACGCTGCGGGCTGTCGACCGCATGTCGACGATGACGAAACCAGCCGGGATCTAGCGGCCGATGGCCTCGCCGCGGGGCGGATGGCTCTCGTAGGTCGAACTGGTGAAGACGGAATCGGGCAGCACGCTGTTGCTGAACGATGCCATCAGTTCCTTCTGGGAGTTGTAGCCCGTTTTTTCCAGGATTGAGACGATCTGCGTGCGCACGGTGTTGACGGAGGCGCTCCTGCGGGTGGCGATGGCTTTCGCCGGCAAACCCTTGAGCAGGCCAGCCAGCACCTCGACTTCGGCGCGCGTAAGCCGCGCCGTGGCTGCCATGGAGCCCGCTGGAGGCATGGGATGCGGTTGCGCGGCCATTTCGCTAAAGATGACTACGATCATCTTACGCTTCAGATTATCGTGCTGCTCGACCGGCGCTTGCCACGGAAGCAGGCGCGCTTTCCAGTGACGGCCGCCCGTGTCGGCGAACACCATCGTGGCCGCAAGCGCGGTGGTGTGCGTTTCGAAGAGCGCGGATTCCCACTGGGCCTGCAGGTCCGACCGCGTGAATCGCACCCGCCCTGTCACCAGCCGCATTGAAAGCGGCTCCAGGGCCACGCTGAACGCGTCGTTCGCCTCGAGGCAACGGCCGGCGTTGTCCGTCAAGAGGCAGGGGGTCGGAAGCGACTTCATCATCGCCATGGCCGATTGCACCGCCGCGGACTGCCGCTCCAGCTTGGCGGCGATGCCGGAGGACCGCTCGAAGTGCGGAAGGAGCTGGAGCAACGTGTGTGCTGTCCATGGCTCGAAGGGGCGCGAGGCCGCCGGCCGCATACTCAGGATGACGGTCTCGGTACCCGGCTCGACCTGGTACCTGCCCACCAGCGACCAGCGCAAGCCGTGAGGAACCATGAAGTCCTGGTAGAAGCTGCTGGCTGCCACGAATGCCTCGTCGAACAGCTCGTGGCATCGCAGCACCTTGTTCGAGGACCGAGAGGAAAACCACTTCACGCGGGGGTCGAACGCTCCCCAGTGGCTGAGGTAATGCCGGCCCACCGGCTCATGGGCAGCATCGGCCACTTGCGAAGCCACGATCGCGCCCGAGGCAAGGTCTCGGGTAAAGATCTGGGCAGTCGCGCCGCCAACCAGCTCATTGAACAGTCGAAGGACTTCAGGCAGCCGCGCGGGTTCGGTTGCGCAGGCATAGATGAGGCCCACCAGTTCGTTGATCCCTTCCGGGTTCGGAGCGTGACTCTTCATTTCCCGCATTTTGTATTAACAGAAAACATTTCGATACTGCCGCTGCGAAGAATCGGGTCGACTAGTCAAAAGCGTGCTTTCGAACAACACAAAAGGCGCATTTCCGATCAAAAAAAGGCCCATGCGTGTTGCATGAGCCCGCCTTGCGCTGCCCTCGTCAGGCGTTGCCGACGATCTCCAGGTGGGGCGTGAAATCCACACCGATCAGAATGGCCTCGATCGTGATCGTCGGAGACCCCGCCTTGTTTCCTGTGTAGGAGAAGCTCACGATCGCGTCATCGTGGTTGTCGCCATCGTGATCCGAGTAGGAGACACCCAGCACGGTCAGTTCGTTGGAGTAGCGCAGCGTGTCGTTGGCCGTGAAGTCCTCATACACGTTGTGATGCGCTTCCCAAGCGCCGAAGTTGAACAGGAAGTTCGAGTTCCCGCCCCCTTCGTCATCTTCATCATCGTCCACCACGGGCTCGTCGACTCCGTTGATCGTCACCGTGATGACGAGCGAGTCGGAGCCGTCCTGTGACCAAACTTCCAGCGTGTCGTCCACAACGACACCGCTCGCGAGCGCCTGCACATTCGCATCGCCATTTCGCAGCGTGTAGCTCCACGCTCCCGTATTCGGGTCGAAGAGGAAGTCGCCATAGTCGCCGGCGAGGTCGCCCACCGTCCCGAACGCGGATTCGTCGGCATCACGATCGGCGACGTCCAGGTCGCCGGTAGCCACCAGGGTGCCGTCTTCGGTGACCGAACCGCTGTCGTCGCCCGTGACCTCGGCGATGTCGTTGACGCCGATGAGGTTCACTACGATGTCGACCGCCGCGGAGCTGGCGCCATGCTCGTCGGTGACGATGGCCTGGAAAGTCGCGGTCGCGGTCACCTCGGCGCCCAGCGCATCGAGGGCCGCCGGATCATCGGTGAAGGACCAAGTGCCGTCGGCATTGACGACAATCGTGCCATAGGCGCTGCTGCCGCCGGCCAGGCTGTACGTGAGCACCGCGCCATGGTCGACGTCGGAGCCGGCGAGCGTGCCTCCGACGCTGTCCTGTACCTCTTCTTGAGAAGTGTCGGTGATGGTCGCCGCGGCAGGCGCGACGAGCGTTGGCGCGTCGTTGACCCCCGCAATCTGTACCGACACCGTGGCCGTGCTCAGCGCGCCGTTAGCCATGCGCGCCGTGTAGATGAAGGTGTCGGTGAACAATTCCCCTTCCGCGAGGGCTTGGAGGTTCATCGCGCTGGCGTCGTAGTGGATGCTGCCATCCGGATTGGCGCTGATCACGCCGCCGCTGGCCAAGGTTACGGGACCACCATAGCTTGCGACCTGGGTTCCGCCAGGCAGGGATGGCACGCTTTGGTCCAGCGACCACAGGCGAGCTGCCCCGGGATCATTGGCCAGTACTGCCAAGTCCGAAAACAGACTGTCCTCGGTCATCCCGCCCAGGAGGTCGTCTTTCGCCGCGCCCGTCAGGCTGGCCACTTTTGCTGTAGTTCTTGCGGCCATGAGGGCCTCCTTGCGCTGTGTTGAATCAGTAACAAGAAGTATCAATAACAACACTTTGCGTTACATCATGCGTTTGCGTGATGTAACGCCTTCTGCCGTGCGAAAAATCACGGCCGCTGCTCTTATGACGTTGAAGCCAGCCCTTCCGAAACCGTTGGGTAACGCAAGCAAATTCCCAGCTCTTTCTTGAGTCTGCTGTTGTCCATGCGGCGCGATTCGCTCATGAAACTCAACAGGACGAGCGGCAATTCGTCCTGGGCAGTGCTGCGAGGCACGCGCCGTGGCCGCGGCAGTCCGTAGATATCGGCCGCGAGGTCGAAGTAATCGCCCATTTTCATTTCGCTGTCGTCGTTGGCGTTGTAGATGCGCTGGGGCTTGCCACGCCATAGCGCAGCCACCAGCGCGCGCGCCAGGTCGTCCGCGTGAATGTGGTTGGTATAGACATCGTCACGCGGCTCGAGCACCGGTGTGCCCTTCTGCAGGCGCTCTCGCGGCGTGCCGCCCACGCGGTCGGGCGCGTAGATTCCCGGCACCCGCAAAATGTTCGATCGCACGTGGGCAACCCGCCCGAAGTGGCGCACCGCCATCTCCGCATTGAGGCGCCGCTGCGATCTCGGTGTACGTGGCTGCGGCCTGTGCGTTTCGGTGACGCGTTCACCGCCACAGTCGCCGTAGACGCCGCTGGTCGATGCATACACCAGTGAGGCCGGCGGGCTGCGCCGCCGGAGCCGGCGCAGCAGCGCCTGCGTACGTGCATCGCGCCACCACTGCGGATCGCCTTGCGCCGCCGGCGGCGCGAGATGGACGACCCGCGTAGCGAGCCCGGCCAACCGAGCCAGGCTGGCGGGACGGTCGAGATCGCCCACCAAGGGCGTGATTCCGTAAGAACGCAACTCGTCGATGCGGCCCCTGGAAGATGTCAGGGCGATGAGCCGCACGCGAGCGCGCAACGCCGCGGCGGCCCGAAGGCCCACGTCGCCGCAACCGACGATCAGCACGCGCTCCCGGCGAAAGCGCCCGGGCAGCGCGCCTAGGGGACTCTGGTTTGAAGGCAAAATTGGACGGTAAATGACAAAAGAGACCGAGGATACTCAAAGATGACGAGCGCGCAGGCCCCTTCGGGCCCATTTCAGGTCACCGTGCAGCCCAGCGGCCGATCGTTCAGCGTCAATGCTGAGGAAGCCATCCTGCCCGCGGCGATACGGCAGGGCATTGGCATGCCCTACGGATGCAAGGACGGCGCCTGTGGATCCTGCAAGTGCAAGAAGCTCGAAGGCACCGTCGTCCACGGCCCGCACCAGTCCAAAGCCTTGAGCCCCGATGAGGAGTCCGCCGGCTACATCCTCACTTGCTGCGGTGTTCCGCAAACGGATGTCGTGATCGAGTCGCGCCAGGTGACCGATGAGAGCGCATTCCCCGTGCGCAAGATGCCATCGCGCGTGCTGTCGCTCGAAAAGAAGTCCCATGACGTCATGATCGTCAAGCTGCAACTGCCGGCGAACGACACGATGCGCTACCACGCGGGCCAGTACATCGAATTCATCTTGCGCGATGGCGCGCGGCGCAGCTACTCGATGGCGAACGCACCGCACAACGGGCCCGGCGTGGAACTGCACATCCGCCACATGCCCGGCGGCAAGTTCACGGACCATGTTTTCACCGCCATGAAGGAGAAGGAAATCCTCCGCGTCGAAGGGCCGTACGGCAGCTTCTACCTGCGCGAGGATTCCGACAAACCGATGGTCATGCTGGCTTCGGGCACGGGTTTCGCCCCGATCAAGGCCGTGATCGAGCACATGCAGTTCAAGGGCATCAATCGGCCCGCGACTCTGTATTGGGGCGGCCGCCGTCCGGCCGACCTGTACCTCGACGATTGGGTGCGGGCCAAGCTCCTCGAGATGCCGAACCTGAAATACGTGCCGGTGATCTCCAACGCCCTGCCGGAGGACAACTGGACGGGCCGCACAGGCTTCGTGCACAAGGCGGTGTTGGAGGATTTCCCAGACCTCTCCGGCCACCAAGTCTATGCCTGCGGCGCGCCGATCGTCGTGGATTCGGCGCGGGCCGAATACAGCGCTGTGGCCAAGCTGCCGCCGGATGAATTCCACGCCGACTCGTTCACCACAGAAGCCGATAAACACGGCGCGTGATGGGCGGCATTGCACAATCGGGCACATGAAACGCAGAACTCTCCTCACATCCTCCGTTGCCGCCGCGGCGGTGCTGTCCTCTTCCTGCGCTCTGGCCCAAGCCAGGCCGATCCGTTTGATCGTGCCCTATGCCCCCGGCGGGCCGATCGACGTCACGGCCCGCCTGCTGGCCGAACGAGTCAAGGACAGCCTGGGCACCGTGATCATCGAAAACCGTCCGGGCGGGGGCGGGAATATCGGCGCCGACGCCGTGGCCAAGGCTGCGCCCGACGGCTACACCATCGGCATTTCGGCCGTGGCCACGCATGCGATCAATCCGTGGCTGTTCGCGAAGATGCCGTACGACGCGGCCAGGGACTTCGCGCCAATCACCCAGATGGTGCGCGTGCCCAACGTGCTGGTGATGAACGCCGATACCGCCGCGCGCCTGAACATTCGCAGCCTGGCGGACCTCATCGCCTACGCCAAGGCTAATCCGGGCAAGCTCAATTACGGCAGCGGCGGCAACGGCAGCGCCGGCCACCTCGCGGGCGAAATGTTCAAGCAGGGCGCCGGAATCTTCGCGGTCCATATCCCCTACAACGGCGGCAATCCAGCGCAGCTTGCGTTGCTTTCGGGCCAGGTGGACTTCAATTTCGACAATCTCGCCACCGCGGCGCCCAACATTCGCGGCGGCAAGCTCAAGGCGCTAGCGGTAACCACCCTGCGGCGCTCGCCCGCGTTGCCCGACGTGCCGCCGGTTGCCGACACGATCAGGGGTTTTGCCATCGACACGTGGTGGGGCCTGGTGGCGCCTGCCGCTACGCCAAAGGATGCCATCGCTCGCCTCAACCAGGCCTTCGTTGCCGCGTTGCAGACCCCGGAGGCCAAGACACGGTTCGCCGGGCTGATGGCCGAGCCGGTCACGAGCACCCCGGACGAGTTCGGCGCCTTCATGGAGGCCGAGCTGGCCAAATACGAAAAAGTGGTGAAACTCTCCGGCGCCAAGGTCGACTAGTAGCAGCGAATTAGGGAAAACCCCACATTCTCGAAGAACGAGGCTGTATGTCGGGGGAAGCCTCAGTGGTCAACGCAATCATGCTATTTAATCCATAGCAACCTGCGGAGTGTCCTACGCGCCGTGTGCGGTTTGTCCCACAAACGGTCCAGTTACCGCTCGCTACAGTGGCTCTTCCAGTACGACAAGCGGGAGCCGGCCATGAGAGCTTTTCGCGACCTTCTGTACCTCGTCTCCGCCGCCTCGGCGCTGGCGCTGCCTTTGGCAGCGTACCCGCAGTCGGCCGGCAGCTTGTCCGGCACATGGCAAGCCAGCTGGCCTCCCTACTCACGCAGTTCGCTCGGCCTTCACCTCAGCCGCTCGCAGCCGGGTCTTCCTTGCGGCGCCACCGCCCTGATCTGCGAAACCGCAACACCCGCCGCGCAGCTCCATGCGGGCGCGATGGTCGGCAGGTTCTGGGGCGTTGAGCTGGGGTACGTTGAAAGCGGGCGGATCACAGCACGCGAAGGCCGCACGCAGGGCTTGAACCTCAGCCTGGTCGGCAAGGCGCCCCTGGGTCATTCGCTGGGCGTGTTCGGCAAGCTGGGGACCACGTATGGCCGTAGCGACGCGTCCGTACTGGGGGCAGGTCCCGCCCCGGTTTCGGAGCCGGGCTTTGGCCTGTCGTATGGCGCGGGCCTCAGCCTCGCGTTGACGCCTCGCCTGTCGGCCACGCTTGAATGGGACAGCAACGACTACCGCTTCCCCGGCCGCAGCGGGGAGCCCGTGCGCTCGACCAACCTCGGCCTCCAGTACCGCTACTGAGGCTACTCGCCCAGGTACGCCGCGCGGACTTTCGGGTCGCTGAGCATTTGCCGTGCCTCGCCGGACATCGTGATCACGCCCGACTCCATCACGTAGCCGCGGTCGGCGATCTGCAATGCGCGGCTCGCGTTCTGCTCCACGAGCAGGATGGTGACGCCTTGCGCATAGACCTCTCGCACCACTTCGAAAATCTTGTCGACCATGATCGGCGACAGGCCCATCGAGGGCTCGTCCATCAGCAGCACCTTCGGCCGGCTCATGAGCCCCCGCCCCATCGCGAGCATCTGCTGCTCGCCGCCGGACAAGGTCCCGGCCAGCTGGTCCTTGCGCTCCTTCAGCCGCGGGAAGATCGTGAACACCTTGTCGAGGTCCGCAGCCACGCCCGCCTTGTCGGTGCGGATGTGCGCGCCCATCTGCAGGTTCTCGCCGATGGTCATGCGGGTGAACACGCCCCGGCCCTCCGGGACCATGGCCAAGCCCTCCTTGACGAGGTCCCATGCGCCTTTGCCCTTGATGCTCTTGCCGAGGTATTCGATATCGCCCTGGTTGATCGGCAGCAGGCCGGTGATGGCTTTCATGGTCGTGGTCTTGCCCGCGCCGTTCGAGCCGATCAGGGTGACGAGTTCGCCCTCCTTCACCTCGAAGTCCACGCCCTTGACGGCCTGGATGCCGCCGTAGGCCACCTTCAGGCCCGTCACCTTCAATAGCGTATCGGTCATGCCTGATCTCCAGTCGCCGCGGTGGCCGCAGGCGGCGTCGCCGCGCCGTGGTTGTGGCCGAGATAGGCCTCGATCACCTTCTCGTTGCGCTGGACGTCGGCCGGCGTTCCTTCGGCAATCTGCTTGCCGTAGTCGAGCACCGTCACGCGGTCGCACAGGCCCATCACGAGCTTCACGTCGTGCTCGATCAGCAGGATGGTGCGGTTGTCCTTGCGGATCTGGTCGATCAGCTGGCGCAAGAGGACTTTCTCGGTGGCGTTCATGCCCGCCGCCGGTTCGTCCAGCGCGATCAGTTGGGGGTCGGTGGCCAGCGCGCGTGCAATCTCCAGGCGCCGCTGGTCGCCGTACGACAGTGTGCGCGCCTTGAAGTCGGCATATTTGGCGATGCCCACGTACTCCAGCAGCTCATGTGAGCGTTGGGCGATCGCCGCCTCTTCAGCCTTGAACCCGGGCGTGCGGAAGATCGCGCCAAGCAGGCCAGAGCCGGTTCGGATGTGGCGGCCGACCATGACGTTCTCCAACGCGGTCATCTCGGCAAAGAGCCGGATGTTCTGGAAAGTGCGCGCGATGCCGGCCTTGGCCACCTCGTGCACGGCACTCGGCACATAGGGCTTGCCCGCGAGTTCGAAAGTGCCGCTGTCGGGCGTATAGAGCCCCGTGATGACGTTGAAGAAAGTGGTTTTGCCGGCGCCGTTCGGCCCGATCAGGCCATAGACCTGCCCGCGCTCGATGGTGATGCCGACGTCGGAGAGTGCCTGCAAACCGCCGAAGCGCTTTGAAATGCCCGCGACGCGGAGAACTGTTTCTGCCATGCCTGTGTCCCCTACTTCGCCTGCAGCGATTTGCCGTGTTCCGGCGCGGGCCACAGCCCGTGCGGACGCCAGAGCATCACGATGATCATGGCCAGCGCGATCAGCAGCTGGCGCAGGATGGCCGCGTCCAGGCGCCCGTCGGTCATGGACTGCAAGGGCCCTGCGACATAGCGCAGCACTTCGGGAAGCGCCGACAGCAGCACCGCGCCGAGGATCACGCCCGGCAGGTGGCCGATGCCGCCCAGCACCACCATGGCGACGATCATGATGGACTCCATCAGGCTGAACGACTCGGGAGAGACGAACCCCTGGAACGCGGCGAACATGGAACCCGATACGCCGCCGAACGTCGCACCCATGCCGAAGGCGAGCAGCTTCATGTTGCGGGTGTTGATGCCCATGGCCTTGGCGGCGATCTCGTCTTCGCGGATCGCCATCCAGGCGCGGCCGATGCGCGACAACTCCAGGCGGTGGCAGATCACGATACTGACCAGCACGAGCGCGAGGAACAGGTAGTAGTAGAGGGACACCGACGCGATCTCGAAGCCGAAAACGGTCAGCGGGCGGCCCAGGTTCAGGCCCCAGAAATGCAACGAGTCGATCTGGTTCAGGCCCTTGGGCCCGTTGGTGATATTCACCGGGTGGTCCAGGTTGTTCAGGAACACGCGGATGATCTCGCCGAAGCCGAGGGTCACGATCGCAAGGTAGTCGCCGCGCAGCTTGAGGGTGGGCGCGCCCAGAAGGATGCCGAAGATACCCGCGAGCGCAGCCCCGGCCGGAATGACGATCCACAAGGGCATGTGAAGCCCTTCGGGGAACGCAGCCGCGATAGCTTCGAACGAGTCGGTGAGGTGTGGCGAGGCGAGCAGGCCGAACATGTAGGCGCCGATCGCGTAGAAGGCGACGAAGCCCAGGTCGAGCAGGCCGGCGTAGCCCACGACGATGTTCAGCCCGAGCGCCAGCAGCACGTACAACAGGGCGGCGTCCAGGATGCGCACCCAGGCATTGCCGCCTTGCTGCAGGACCAGCGGCAGCACCAGGAGGATGATGGCGCCGACCGTGTAGACGACGTACTTGTTCTGCCGGTTGATGAAGTTCATCATGGTGTGGCCCGCCTTATGCCCGGTCCGCCACACGCTCGCCGAGCAGGCCGGAGGGCCGCAGGGTCAGCATGATGATCAGGACGATGAAAGCGAAGATGTCGGAGTAGTGGCTGCCCAGCACGCCGCCCGTGAGCACGCCGATGTAGCCGGAGCCGATCGACTCGATCAGCCCCAGCAGGATGCCGCCGACCACCGCGCCCGCGAGGTTGCCGATGCCCCCGAACACCGCGGCCGTGAAGGCTTTCAGGCCGGGCAGGAAACCCATGGTGTGCTGCACCGTGCCGTAGTTCGAGGCGTACATGACGCCGGCGATGGTCGCCAGCACCGCGCCGATGATGAAGGTTGCGGAAATCACGACGTCGGGTTTCACGCCCATCAACGAAGCCACCCTGGGATTCTCGGCCGTCGCCCGCATGGCGCGCCCCAGCTTGGTGTAGTTGACCAGGTACATGAGCGTCGCGAGGGACACCGCCGTGAGGCCCAGAATCATGATCTGCGTCACCGTGATTACGGCGCCGCCGACGTGGAACGGTACGGACGGCAGCAGCGTGGGGTACGGCTTGTAGTTGGGCTTGAAGATGATCATCGCCAGCGTCTGCAGCAGGATCGACATGCCGATGGCGGTAATGAGCGGCGCGAGCCGCGGGCTGTTTCGCAGCGGCCGGTACGCCACTTTTTCGATCACGAAATTGAGCGCCGCGGCGACGATGCAGGAGATCACCAGCGCTACTGCAAGGATCACCCAGCCGGGCGCCCCGGGCATGGCCTCTTGCATGTTCACGATGATCGCCCAACTGGTAAGCGCCCCGATCATCAGCACCTCGCCATGGGCGAAATTGATCAGGTTGATGATGCCGTACACCATGGTATAGCCCAGCGCTATCAAGGCATACATGCTGCCGAGAATCAGACCGTTGATGATCTGCTGCAGCAAAATGTCCATAGAACTCTCCGTTTCCCAGCCGGCATTTGACGGCCAACGCGGCACCGGCTTGTTGACCGGGGCCAATATTCTTCGTGGTTGCATGGCCTTGTGGGCCACCTGCCAACTAGCAAAAAACCCGCCATGCGCACAGGACGGGTTCTTGGGTGAGCGATTGTAGCCAAGCGACCTGACTGTGAAATCGCTGGTGCGGCGGGGGTTTACCCTCGGCTTTCGGCCTTTAGGTCCGTATCCTGGCCCTCGCCCGCGGCCTCGTTGCGCTCTCGCAGTGCCGCGAGTTTTTCCGCGATCCTGATTTCAAGCCCGCGATCCACGGGCCGGTAAAAGCGCGGCGGCTCCATCCCATCGGGCAGGTAGTTCTCGCCGGCGGCGAATCCGCCTACCTCATCGTGCGCGTATCGATAATGCTTGCCATAGTCCAGGTCCTTCATCAGCTTGGTGGGCGCGTTGCGCAGGTGCAGCGGCACGGGCCGCGTGCCATCCTGTTTGATGAAGGCCTTTGCTTCGTTGAAGGCGTTGTAGACGGCATTTGATTTGGGTGCGATGGCGAGATAGATCACGCACTCGGCCAGGGCGAGCTCCCCCTCAGGCGAGCCCAGGCGCTCGTAGGTCTCGGCCGCATCCAGCGCCAACCGCAGCGCCCGTGGGTCGGCCAGCCCGATGTCCTCGGTGGCCATGCGGACCAGGCGCCGCGCCATGTAGCGTGGATCGGCCCCGCCATCGAGCATGCGCATGAACCAGTAGAGCGAGGCATCCGGATCCGAGCCGCGCACCGACTTGTGCAACGCGCTGATCGTGTCGTAGAACTGCTCGCCCCCCTTGTCGTAACGGCGCATTCGCTCGCCCAGCACCTTGAGCAGCCACTCGTCGGTGATCTCCTTGCGCTTCTCCCGGGCTGCCGCGACGGACAGGGTTTCGAGCGTGTTGAGCAGCCTGCGCGCGTCGCCGTCGGCGTACGCAACCAGCCGGTCCAGCGCCTCCTTCTGCACCGGTGGCACGGCATCGATGGCCTGCGCCTTGGCGACGATCTGCTGGAGGTCTGTCTCGGTGAGCGGCTGCAGCACGTAGACTGCGGCTCGCGACAGCAACGCCGAGTTGACTTCGAACGACGGGTTCTCGGTGGTCGCGCCGATGAAAGTGAAGAGGCCGGATTCCACATGCGGCAGGAACGCATCCTGCTGGCTCTTGTTGAAGCGGTGCACTTCGTCGACGAAGACGATCGTGCGGCGGCCACCTGCGCCCGCCGCGTTCTCCAGCGCCGTGCCCTGCACGATCTGCGCCTGCTCGACCGCCTCACGGATGTCCTTCACCCCGCCCAGCACCGCGCTGATGGTGATGAACTGGGCATCGAACGCATCGGCCATCAGGCGCGCGATCGTTGTCTTGCCGGTACCCGGCGGGCCCCAGAGGATGCAACTGTGGGGCTGCCCGGATTCGAAGGCGATGCGCAGCGGCATGCCTTCGCCGAGGAGGTGCTGCTGGCCGATCACCTCGCCCAGCGTCCGCGGACGCAGGCGCTCGGCCAGGGGTTGGTGCGCTCGCGCGATGGTCTTGCTCACCGACACAGTATAGAAAGCTTCCTTTATAGTCCGGCCACCATGGAAGCTGCGCTCTGGTCCACCTTTTCAGCGCTGTTCGGCGCCCTCGTCGGCGGCGGCATCAGTTATGCGCTCAATCGGCAGCAGTTCGCCAACCAGCTGCAACTCGCGCGAGAGCAGCACCGCACCGAGTTCATGGCCGAGGAAACGGCCCGCCACTTCCTCAGCCACAAGAGCTTCACGGACCGATCGTTCGACACACTGCGTCAGCACCTGGGCGGCTTCGAGGACGACGAATTGCGCAAGATCCTGGTGCGCGCCGGCGCGATGCGCATCTACCGCGAAGACGGCACCGAGTGGTGGCGGCTGCTTTCACGCATGGACGAGTTCATCGAGCGCAAGGACCTGGACCGCATCACGCGGGAGATCTAGGGATCGTCATTGCGGACTTGATCCGCAATCCATCGCCGCCATGGATGCCGGATCGAGTCCGGCATGACGGCACCTACTGCTTGAGGACGTCCGCACCCTGCGGCGGCTTGAACTGGAACTGCTCCTGCGGCACCGACGCATTGAGCTCCATCTTCGTGAACGTCAGCACCGATCGCTGGCCAAAGCTATCGAGGATCTCCAGCGCCGCAAGCTCGTTCCCGCGGAAGCCCGCCTTCATGCTGTGCAACTGGCCCTCCTTGGCTTTGGGCGTCGCCTGCACCCATTGGATGCCGTCCTTCTCCCCCGCAGCCTCGAGCGTGAAGTCCTTGCGCAGCGTCGCGAGATCGGGCGCGGACGCGATCAGGGCCGCCGGGGTCGAGCCGAGGGCCTGTGCCTGCTTGCGCGAGGTCACCTGCCTCAGGTCGGCGTCGTAGAGCCACAGCGTCTGGCCATCGGCGACGATGGTCTGCTCGAACGGCTTGCGATAGTTGAAGCGGAAGCGGTTGGGTCGAGAGAATTCGAACGTGCCGCTGGACGTCTTGCTGCGCGCTGCCTGCCCGTCGCGGGCCGGGCCGGTCACGACCTGCGTGAACTCGGCGCGGCCGCTGCGCGCGGATTTGACGAAATTCTCGAGGCTGTCCAGACCCGAGGCCTGGGCCGACAGCGCGAACGCTGCCACCAAAGTAGCAACTATGGTCTTCATGAGACTCCCTTGACTGTTGTGGTTGGGACCGGCCCCGGCCGCCAAAGTTCGCGCCGGGCTATTCCACCGACCGATTCGGCGCCAGGATCTCGCGCTGGCCGCTTGTGCTCATGGCGCTGACCAGCCCAGCCTTTTCCATATCTTCTACCAGCCGGGCAGCACGGTTGTAACCAATTTTGAGGTGGCGTTGCACCAGTGAAATGCTGGCCTTGCGGTTTTTCAGCACGATTTCCACGGCCTGGTCGTACATCGGGTCCTTCTCGCCGCCCCCGTCGCCGCCCAGCAGGTCCCCGTCATCGTCGACAGTGCCACCCTCGAGCACGCCCTCGATATAGTTGGGCTCGCCCTGGGATTTCAGATAGCCCACGACGCGGTGTACTTCCTCGTCGCTCACGAAGGCGCCGTGCACGCGCACGGGCAACCCCGTCCCGCTTGGCATGTACAGCATGTCGCCCATGCCCAGCAGTGCTTCGGCGCCCATCTGGTCCAGAATGGTGCGGCTGTCGATCTTGCTGGACACCTGGAACGCGATCCGGGTGGGGATGTTGGCTTTGATGAGGCCGGTGATCACATCCACACTCGGGCGCTGCGTTGCAAGGATGAGATGAATGCCCGCTGCACGCGCCTTTTGCGCCAGCCGTGCGATGAGCTCCTCGATCTTCTTGCCGACGACCATCATCAGGTCGGCCAGCTCGTCGATGACGACCACGATGTGCGGCAGGCGCTCCAGCGGCTCGGGGCTGTCCGGCGTCAGGCTGAAGGGGTTGTAGATGAACTCGCCTTTGGCCTTGGCTTCATCGATTTTGTGGTTGTAGCCCGCCAGGTTTCGCACGCCCAGCTTGCTCATGAGTTTGTAGCGCCGCTCCATCTCGCCCACACACCAGTTCAGGCCGTTCGCCGCCTGCCGCATGTCGGTGACCACCGGGGCGAGCAGGTGCGGGATGCCTTCATAAACCGACATCTCCAGCATCTTCGGGTCGATCATCAGCAGCCGCACGTCGCGCGCTTCGGCCTTGTACAGCAGCGAGAGGATCATCGCGTTGATGCCCACGGACTTGCCCGAGCCCGTGGTGCCCGCCACCAGCACGTGCGGCATCTTGGCGAGATCCGCAACGACAGGGTTCCCAATGATGTCCTTGCCCAGGCCCATGGTCAGCATGGACTTCGCCTCGTTGTAGACCTGCGAGCCGAGAATCTCGGACAGGCGGATCGACTGCCGCTTGGCGTTGGGCAGTTCCAGCGCCATGTAGTTCTTGCCCGGGATGGTCTCGACCACGCGAATGGAAATCAGGCTGAGGGACCGCGCCAGGTCCTTGGCCAGACCGACGATCTGCGAGCCCTTCACGCCCGTCGCGGGCTCGATCTCGTAGCGCGTGATCACGGGGCCGGGTTGCGCCAGCACCACGCGCACCTCGACGCCGAAATCCTTGAGCTTCTTTTCGATCATCCGGCTGGTCATCTCCAGCGTATCGGCGGAGACGGTTTCCTGCCGGCCCTGCGGGCCATCCAGCAGATCCACCTGCGGCAGCTTGGAATCCGGCATGTCGGTGAACAGGGGCTTTTGCCGCTCCTTGGCGACGCGCTCGCTCTTGGGCACGTCCACCAGCAGCGGCTCGATCAGCACCGGCGTGGGATGGTGCTCCTCGATCTCGATGCGTTCCTCGATCAGCACCTCCTCGCGCTGACGCGCGGCCTGCTGACCGAATGCCAGATCCTGCGCCAATTCGCGCTTCTCGCGCCGGGCCTCCACGAATCCGTCGACGAATGCGCCCAGGCGCTCGGCCACGTGGCTCCAGGAAAAACGAAAAACGACCGCCGCGCCCAGCACGACCAGGGCCACAAACACCAGGCCCGAGCCGGTGAAGCCCAGGTACTTCACGCCGAACGGCCCGACCAGATAGCCCAGCGCGCCGCCCGCGTGGTCCGGCAGCCGGGCCTCGAAGCGGTACAGGCGCGACCACTCGAGCGCGCTGCTCGCGCACAGCAGCACCGCCAGCCCGATCCAGAAGGCCCAGCGCGTGCGGGTCAAGGGCGGCGCACCGTCGTCGGGCTCCACGCCTGCGCGCATCCAGTGCGCGAGAGTCGCAAGCCAGGCTCTCACAGCCGCCGCGAAGCACCACCACACGGAAAACCCGAGCAGGAAATAACTGGCGTCTGCCAGCCAGGCGCCCAGCCGGCCGCCCCAGTTGCGCACGGCGGCACCGCTGCCGGAAGTGGAGAAGGCCGGATCCTGCGCCGAATAGCTCGCCAATGCGAGCAACCAGAACACCAGGGCCACGAGCCCGAGGACCAGCGCGATTTCCTGCGCGAAACGCCCGACGCCGGCGCGCGGGGGCGATGCAGCCGCGCGGGTGTCCGTCAGCGTGTTGAGCGAGTAAGTCATGAGGCGATGCCAAGCTTACCGCAGGAAAGCGACTACCCGAGCGTGGTCAGCCTGTCCTTGATCAGCATGGAGCCGTCTTCGCGCGTCTCGATGAAGCCGCGGTCCTCCAGGTCTTTCATGACGCGGCTGACCATCTCGCGCGAGGCGCCCACCATCTTGGCGATGTCCTGGCGCGAGATGCGCTCCTTGATCGTCATCAGGCCCTCGCGGTCGGGGGCGGCGAATTCCAGCAACGCCCGCGCGACGCGGCCATAGACGTCCATCAGGGCCAGCGATTCGATCTTGCGGTCCGCCTGGCGCAGGCGCTGCACCAGGCCCTTCATGATGGCGTATGCCATCGAGCTGTTTTCGGGCAGGCAGCGCGCGAACTCCGCGCGGCCCAGGGCCAGCATATCCGTCTGAACTTCGGCGCGGACCGTGGCCGAGTGCGCCTGGTTGTCGATCAGGCTCATCTCGCCGATGTAGTCGCCCGGTTGGAGCGTAGCCAAAATGACTTCGCGGCCGCGCTTGTCAGACGTGACCACCCGGACCCGGCCGGTCAGGATGATGAAAAGCGTGTTGGACTTCTCGCCCTGCTCCACGATGACTTCGCCGCGCTTGAAACGTCGCTTGACGACCGCCTCGGCAACCGATTCCGCCTGGTTTGCTGTCAACAGCGCGAAGAGCGGCACGCGCCGTATCAGTTCCAGATTGGACAGCATCGACATTGATCAAATCCCTTCCTGCACGCGGACCACGCCTTGGGGTTCTTACAATCGTGGTGATTGATACGGCAAAGCATCGACGCGCCCGCGTAGGGTTGATACTTGCCGTTTGGCCCCGAAATGTACACCCAGGTGTGGGTTTTTCCACACAGGTCTTTCACCATGTCCAATACCAAGCACTCCAAAGTCCTGATCCTCGGCTCCGGCCCCGCGGGCTATACCGCCGCGGTCTATGCGGCGCGCGCCAACCTTCAACCGACACTGGTCACCGGCATCGCGCAGGGTGGCCAGTTGATGACCACGACGGACGTGGACAACTGGCCCGCCGACGTTCATGGTGTGCAGGGCCCCGAGCTGATGCAGCGCTTTCTCGAGCACGCGGAGCGCTTCAAGACGGAGATCGTGTTCGACCATATCAACACCGTCGACTTCAGCAAGCGGCCGTTCACGCTCAAGGGCGACAGCGGCGAATACACATGCGACTCGCTGATCATCGCCACGGGCGCATCGGCCAAGTACCTCGGGCTGCCGTCCGAGGAGGCCTTCATGGGCAAGGGCGTGTCCGGTTGCGCCACCTGCGATGGTTTCTTCTACCGCGACCAGGTGACGTGCGTGATCGGCGGGGGCAACACGGCCGTCGAAGAGGCGCTTTACCTCTCCAACATCGCCAGCAAGGTGTACCTCGTGCACCGCCGCGACAAGTTCAAGGCCGAGCCCATCCTGGTGGACAAGCTCATGGAGAAGGTGAAGGCGGGAAAGATCGAGCTCAAGCTGTTCCAGACGCTCGACGAGGTGCTCGGCGACGCCACGGGGGTCACGGGCGTGCGGCTGAAGGATACAAAGACGGACGAGAAGCAGGACCTGAAGCTACAGGGCTGCTTCATCGCCATCGGCCACCAGCCGAACACCGACATCTTCAAGGGCCAGCTGGAGATGAAGGACGGTTACATCATCACGAAGTCGGGCCTGCAGGGTTTCGCCACCATGACCAGCGTTCCCGGCGTCTTCGCCGCCGGCGACGTGCAGGACCATGTATATCGCCAGGCCATCACCAGCGCCGGCACCGGCTGCATGGCCGCCCTGGACGCACAACGCTTCCTGGAACAGGAATCCTGACCCGAGCTATAATGTGCGGCTTTGCTGCGCTTGCCTGGGAAGGTAAGTTTGCAGTGATGGGTTACCGCCACCCTTCTGGCGAGGTGAGGCTCTCCCGCCTGGGACGGCCGTTTGAAAATACTGGAGTGCTTATGGCACGCGTCTGCGACGTAACGGGCAAAGGCCCAATGGTCGGGAACAACGTTTCCCACGCCAACAACAAAACCAAGCGCCGGTTCATGCCGAACCTGCAATACCGCCGTTTCTGGGTCGAGACCGAAAATCGCTGGGTTCGCCTGCGTGTTTCCGGCGCCGCTTTGCGCCTGATCGACAAGAACGGTATCGATTCGGTGCTCGCAGACCTGCGCGCACGCGGTCAAGCCTAAACCCAAGGAGCACGACCATGGCAAGCAAAGGCGGACGTGAAAAGATCAAGCTGGAATCCACTGCGGGTACCGGCCACTTCTACACCACCAGCAAGAACAAGAAGACGATGCCCGAGAAAATGGCGATCATGAAATTCGATCCCAAGGCTCGCAAGCATGTCGAATACAAAGAAACCAAATTGAAGTAACTGCCCAACGCAGCGCTTCCCCAATAAAAGCCCCGCCATGCGGGGCTTTTTTCATGGCGAATGCGCACTTGTCCGACATGGCTGCAGCGGTCCATGGCCGACCATCGACGACTGGCATCCGCCAGTTCAGGAGCAAGACAATGAGTATTTTCAGCAAGATTTTCGACAAGATTTTCCGTCGCACCGACGCGGCGGGAGCCCCTGCCGGGTCGGCCAGCACGGCAGCGACCGATGGCATCGCCGCCGGGAAGGCCGCCACTGAGAGCGCTGCGGCCGCGTCCGCACAGCCGGTCGACGTCGAGGCGGTGCTCACAGCCATGGCAGAAAAAAATCCGCAGGAGCTCAACTGGCGCACGTCGATCGTGGACCTGATGAAGCTCGTCGGAATGGAGAGCACCTTGCAGGAGCGCAAGGAACTAGCGACCGAGCTCGGCTACACCGGCGCGAAAGACGGTTCAGCCGAGATGAACATGTGGCTGCACAAGCAGGTCATGAAGAAGCTGGCGGAGAACGGCGGCAAGGTGCCCGCCGAACTGATGGACTGACGTCTTTGCCAAGGCGAAAAAAAGCCCCGCGACGCGGGGCTTTTTCGTTGGCGCCTGAGGGAGGGTCAGGCGTGTGCCGCGCGCAGTTTCATCGAGAACTGCTGGAGGGCGACGATGCCGCTCTCCTCGGCGCGGTGGCACCAGGATTGCAGGTCCAGCGCAAGTTGCTCGCGCGACTGGGAGGTGTTGAGCCACATCTGGCGCAGTTCCTCGCGCATGGTCACCATCTTGTCCAGCACGGGATGTGCGGCGCGGGCCTGGGCCAGCTGCGGCTTGGCTGCGGCTGGCACACGCTCGTCGTCGCGGTGCAACCAGCGATTGGCCGCCTTCAGGGGCGACAGGTCGGCCTGCTTTTCCTTGAGCAGGGCGATCTCGGCCTTGCACACGCGGCGCATCTCGCGCGCATAACCGGCCATCACCTCATAGCGGTTCGCGATGAGCGCCTCCAGGGTCTTCTCGTCCGCGACTGGCTTGATTGCACCGAGCTGCAGCTTGGGCGGAACCTTCTTTACGGTGGCCCAGCCGATCTTGCTCATCAGGCTGATATAGAGCCAGCCCAGGTCGAACTCATACTTCTTGACGGAGAACTTCGCCGAGGTCGGGTAGGTGTGGTGATTGTTGTGAAGCTCTTCGCCGCCGATGATCAGGCCCCAGGGCGAGATATTGGTACTGGCGTCCGGCGCCTCGAAATTGCGATAGCCCCAGTAGTGGCCAATGCCGTTGATGATGCCGGCGGCGGTGATGGGAATCCAGGCCATCTGAACTGCCCACACGGCCAGCCCGGCGAAGCCGAACAGCGCCACGTTGATGATCAGCATCAGGCCAACGCCTTGCCAGCTGAAACGGGTGTACAGGTTGCGCTCGATCCAGTCATTTGGGGTGCCGTGGCCGAACTTGGCCAGGGTTTCCTGGTTCTTCGTCTCCGCGCGGTACAGCTCGGCACCCTTCCAGAAGACGGTGTCGATGCCGCGCGTCTGCGGGCTGTGTGGGTCATCCGGGGTCTCGCACTTGGCGTGGTGCTTACGATGGACGGCGACCCATTCCTTCGTCACCATTCCGGTGCTCAGCCAGAGCCAGAAGCGGAAGAAGTGCGACGGGATCTTGTGCAAGTCCATGGCCCGGTGGGCCTGGGCACGGTGCAGGAAGATCGTCACACTGGCGATAGTGATGTGCGTGGTCACCAAGGCGTACAGGACGACCTGCCACCAGGACAGGTTCCACAGGCCGTTGGCAAGCCAGTCAATTGCCGAGTTCAGCACGGCCCAATCGGGAAGCAACATAGAAGGGGAGTCTCTCTCTCGTTGAAAAGCGGCCTCGAATGAGGCCGCCTATTAATTGGACGCATTTTACGTGGGTAGGTTCCGTAAAACGCTGTTATTAACCACAGGGCGGTCGAATTCGCCCCCCGCCCGTCAACTTTTCACCCAGATGGCGGCGAAGAACCCGTCCGTGCGATGACGGTGCGGCCAGAGCCGAAGGAACATTCCGCCACTCTCGCCCCCGCTGCACATCGTCGCAGCGCCGTCGATCTTGAGATTGGACAGGATTTCGGCTGCCGGAAGTGGGCTGAACTCACTATTGGCAAGGCTGAACGCGTGCGCGATCTCCTCGTTCTCCTGTGGCAGCAGGCTACACGTGGCATACACCAGCCGCCCGCCAGGTTTGAGCAGCCGCGAAGCGCTTTGCAGGATGGCCGCCTGTTTCACCGTCATTTCCTGGACAGACTGGGGCGACTGGCGCCACTTGAGGTCGGGATTGCGCCGCAGGGTTCCCAGCCCCGAGCAGGGCGCGTCCACGATGACGCGGTCGATCTTGCCGGCCAGGCGCTTCACGCGTTCGTCGCGCTCATGCGCGATGGCCGCGGGATGCACGTTGGACAGCTTGCTGCGCGCCAGCCGCGGCTTGAGCGCGTCCAGCCGGTGCGCCGAAGTATCGAAGGCGTAGAGCCGGCCCGTGTTGCGCATCGAAGCGCCGATCGCCAGCGTCTTGCCGCCCGCGCCCGCACAAAAATCGACCACCATCTCGCCGCGCTTGGCGTCCAACAGCAGCGCCAGCAATTGCGAGCCTTCGTCCTGCACCTCGATCGCGCCTCGCGCGAAGGCGTCCAGCTTGGTGAGTGCCGGCTTGGTGTCCAGCCGCAAGCCCCAAGGTGAATATGGCGTGGGTTGCGCGGCGATGCCTGCCAGCTTGAGCTCTTTCTGCACGTCGGGGCGCTTGTCGGTGAGCGTGTTCACGCGCAGGTCCAGCGGCGCGGGCTGGTTGAGGCTGTCCACGAGCGGCCAGAATTCGGCCCCGAGCTGGTCCTTCAGGGGTTGGACCAGCCACTCGGGCAGGTTGTGCCGGTGGCGTTCGAGCAGGTCGGCGGGGTTGATCGCATCACACTGGTCCAGCCACCTCTTCTCCTGGTCCGTCAGTGCGCTTTTCAGGAAATCGCGCGGGCCATGGAAGCCCAGGATGGCCATGCGCCGCTCCTTCGGGCCGCTGCCCGATGGCGACAGGTGATCGAACAGCAGCTTCTTGCGCAGCACGGTGTACACCGTCTCGGCCAGCGTCGCGCGCTCGCGGGGACCGAGCGCGCGGTTGTCGCGAAAATAGTGCGACACGACCGCATCGGAGGGATGCTCGAACCTCAGGGTGAGCTTGACGAGCTCGGAACAGGCGTCGAGCAGGGCTTTGGGGTGCATGGGGTACTCAGATTTGGGGCAACAGGCGCGCAATGGCCTTGGGATAGATCAGGTGTTCCTGCGTCAACACCCGGGCCGCGAGTGTATCGGCCGTGTCGTCGGCGAGCACAGGCACCACGGCCTGTTCGAGGATGGGGCCGAAATCGAGCTCAGTGGTCACCTGGTGCACCGTGGCGCCGGCGAACCTGCACCCCGCGTCGATGGCGCGCTGGTGCGTGTGCAGCCCGGGGAAGGCCGGCAGCAGGGACGGATGGATGTTGAGGAGGCGACCCTGGTAGCGCTGCACGAAGTCCGGCGTGAGGATGCGCATGAAACCGGCCAGCACGACCAGCGACGGCTGGTGCCGGTCGATCGCAGCAGCCAGCTCGGCATCGAAATCCTCCCGAGTGGCGAACCGCTTGTGGTCCACCACGTCGGTTGCAATCATGTGCTCGCGCGCCACGGCCAGGCCGCCCGCGACCGCACGGTTGCTGATGACGGCTGCCACCTGGGCGCCGTAGGTCTTGCGCCAGTTGTCGCGCTGGGCGCACCGGACGATGGCCGCCATGTTGGAACCGCCGCCGGAGATCAGAATGACAATGTTCTTCATGTTTAATCGGTTGAGGACCAATTATCCCTGCCATACCCATGCGACCCCTCACCCCGATCGAAGCCCGCGTGCTGGGCACCCTGATGGAAAAAGCCCGCACCGTTCCGGACAGCTATCCGCTCACGCTGAATTCGCTGGTGTCCGGCTGCAACCAGAAGACCAGCCGCGAGCCGCTGATGAACGTCACCGACGCACAGGCGCAGGAAGCGCTGGACTCGCTCAAACTGCTGAGCCTCGTGTTTGAATCCAGCGGCAGCCGCGTGGCGCGCTGGGAGCACAACTTCCAGCGCGCCGTCGGCGTGCCGGAGCAATCGGCAGTGTTGCTCGGCCTGTTGATGCTGCGCGGGCCGCAGACCGCCGGCGAACTGCGCATCAACAGCGAGCGCTGGTATCGCTTCGCCGACATTTCCTCGGTCGAAGCGTTCCTGGACGAACTGCAGGACAGGGCAGAAGAAAAAGGCGGGCCGCTGGTGGTGAAGCTGGCGCGCGCGCACGGCATGCGCGAGCAGCGCTGGGCCCACCTCATGTGCGGGCCTGTGGATGCGGGCGACACGTCGGCTGGCGCCGCGCCGATCCCGTCGCCGCACCTCGAAGCGCGGATCGATACCCTGGAGCAGGAAGTGGCCCGGCTGCGAGCGACCGTCGAAGACCTGTGTGCGCAACTCGGCTTGTCACAACCCGGACACTCGGAATAGAACGACCGTGCTAATAATGGCGCAGTTCGCTTGTCCTTCGACAAGCTCAGGATGCTCGGAGATATCAAATGGATTTAGCATTTACCCCTGAAGAACAGAAGTTCCGCGAGGAAGTGCGCGCCTGGGTGCGCGAGAACCTGCCGCAGGACATTTCGCAGAAGGTCCACAACGCCTTGCGCCTGACGCGCGATGACCACCAGCGCTGGGCGAAGATCCTCGGCAAGAAGGGCTGGCTGGGCTACGGCTGGCCCAAGCAGTTCGGCGGGCCGGGCTGGAACGCGGTGCAAAAGCATTTGTTCGAGGAAGAGTGCGCCCTGGCGGGTGCGCCGCGCGTGGTGCCGTTCGGCCCCGTGATGGTCGCGCCCGTGATCATGGCCTTCGGCAACGCCGAGCAGCAACAGCGCTTCCTGCCCGGCATCGCCAGCGGCGAAGTCTGGTGGAGCCAGGGCTACAGCGAGCCGGGCTCGGGGTCGGACCTCGCCTCGCTCAAGACCCGCGCCGAACGCAAGGGCGACAAGTACATCGTCAACGGCCAGAAGACCTGGACGACGCTCGGCCAGTATGGCGAATGGATGTTCAACCTGGTGCGCACGTCCACCGAAGGCAAGCCGCAAACCGGCATCAGCTTCCTGGTGCTGGACATGAAATCCCCCGGTGTCACGGTGCGGCCGATCAAGCTGCTCGATGGCGAGTGCGAAGTCAACGAAGTGTTTTTCGACAACGTCGAGGTGCCCGCCGAGAACCTGATCGGCGAGGAGAACAAGGGCTGGACCTACGCCAAGCACCTGCTCTCGCACGAGCGCACCAACATCGCGGACGTCAACCGAGCCAAGCGCGAGCTCGAACGCCTCAAGCGCATTGCGAAGACCGAAGGCGTGTACGAACAAGGCCGGTTCCGCGACGAGATTGCGAAGCTGGAAGTCGACGTGGTAGCGCTGGAAATGCTGGTACTGCGCGTGCTCTCGGCCGAGAAATCGGGCAAGAATTCGCTGGACATCGCGGGCCTGCTGAAGATCAAGGGCAGCGAAATCCAGCAGCGCTACAGCGAGCTGATGATGCTGGCGGCCGGCCCCTATGCGCTGCCTTATATCCACGAGGCGATGGATGCCGGCTGGCAGGGCGATTTCCCCGGCGGCATCGCCAACGCGCCGCTCGCGTCGACCTACTTCAACATGCGCAAGACCACGATCTACGGCGGCTCGAACGAAGTGCAGCGCAACATCGTCGCCCAGACAGTACTGGGTTGATTTTTTGGCTTTGTCATTGCGGGCTTGACCCGCAATCCATGGATCCCGGGTCAAGCCCGGGATGACAGCAACAGGAGACCAGAATGGATTTCGATTTTTCCGACGACCAGGAACAGCTGCGCGACGCAGTGCGCAAATGGGTGGACAAGGGCTATGACTTCGAGCGCCGCCGCGCCATCGCGGACGCGGGCGGGTTCGATCGCGCCGCGTACGGCGAACTGGTCGATCTCGGGCTTGCGGGCCTGTACATCCCCGAAGAGCACGGCGGCATGGGCATGGGCCCGGTCGAAGGCATGGTGGTGATGGAGGAACTGGGCCGCGGCATCGTGTTGGAACCGATGGCGCAGACGCTCATCGCCGGCGGCGTGATCAACGGTTACGCGCCGGACGCCGTCAAGGCCGCATGGCTGCCGAAGATCGCCGCGGGTGAAGCCCTGGTCGTGCTGGCGCAGCAGGAGCGCAAGGCGCGCTATCGGCTGGACGTCTGCGAAACGACGGCCGCGCAATCGGGCGGCGCCTGGAGCATCACCGGCGCCAAGAGCATCGTACCCGCGGGCGACAAGGCCGATGCGTTCCTGGTGCCCGCCGTTGCCAACGGCAAGATCGCGCTGTTCCTCGTCGAGCGTGCCGCCAGTGGCGTCACGACGAATGGCTACAGCACGCAGGAGGGCGGCCGCGCCGCGGAGGTGGCCTTCAAGTCGGCGCCCGCAACCCTCGTCACCGTGGAGGGCCTCACCGCCCTCGAACATGCCGTGGACATCGGTATCGCCGCTGCCTGCGCGGAGGCCGTCGGCGTGCTGGACAAGACCATGGATGTCACGGTCGAATACATGAACACGCGCAAGCAATTCGGCGTGGCCATCGCGACCTTCCAGGCGCTGCGGCACCGCGTCGCCGACATGAAGATGCAGCTGGAGCTGGCCCGCTCCATGAGCTATTACGCCTCGCTCAAGCTGAACGCGCCGACCGACGAGCGGCGCCGCGCCATGGCGCGCGCCAAGTACCAGCTGGGCGTCGCGATGCGCTGCATCGGCCAGAACTCGGTGCAGTTGCACGGCGGCATCGGTGTGACCGACGAATATATCGGCAGCCACTATTTCAAGAAGCTCACGCAACTCGAACTGAGCTTCGGGGATACCCTCCACCACCTCGGCGAGGTCTCGGAACGAATGCAGGACACAGCGGGCGTGTTTGCCTGAAACTTTATCGGCGACCGGCGAACGCCCGCGCACGCGGGCGTTTTTTTTGGCTGAAAGATCGCGTTTCGGGGGAACCGGGGCGCGTGCCGCGTCACTCAGTAGTCCGGGGGGCGTCCAGCGCGCCCGACAACGAGGACTACATTCATGCAAATCTCATCGAAAGGCACGGCAACCCGCACCGACAATACTGGCGCCCAAGGGGTTCGGAATCAGAAACCCGACCTGCACCAGGCGCAGGCAGCTGACCAAGAGAAAAATCTCTCGTTTCAGCACAAGCACAAGCCCACGTCCACGTCCACGTCCACTGCCAAAGGGGTGCTACCACTGCAGCCGTCAACACCTCCATCAAATGCGGGGCAACAGGTCGCGGCCCATGAACCCTGGGGATGGAAGGCGATTGTGATGCCGCACATGGGCGCGAAAGCGCACCAACGGTACGTGCACTTTTCCCAGGGCAATATCTCCGTGAGTGAGCAGCAAGGTGCCGGATTGTTCGACCAAGCCACCCACGAGCGCTTCTGTCAGTCGGTCGTGACAGAGATCATGCGTGGACACCCTGACTCTGGAATCCCGCCACAAGCTCGGCTGGATCTGCATCATGCGGCCATCACGTACAGCCACGTGCTTGCTGGGCATATCTTGAATCGTGGCGGTCCTCATGTCACGGTGCAGAGCTTCATGGCCGTGGCCAAGGAGTTGATGAAAGTGTCGGGGCAATCGATCGACGTGCTCCAGCGACGTTGCGATGAACTGAATGACGCCAATCCGCAGGGGCAAATGGCTGCTTACCGGGGAACAAAGGAGGCGTGGGGGTGCTTGCGATAAATACCGCGACGACATTTCTGAACGGCTTTAAACACGCAATCGCATCGGTCGCGATCATGGAGCAAATGCCGGGCATGAAAGCGCCGAAACCCTTTGGGATCGACAAGCTCACAGATGTGATGTCGGGACTGATGGTTGGCCACCGGGACACGATGGAAGGCTTCGAGATGCTGCGGGCGCTTCGCACGGATGCGGCGCTGTCAGCGGCGTTGCTGGAGCATACCGGCTGGTACGTAGATACGGTCCAGGACACCGACGACGACAACGCCGTCATGCCCATCTACACGCAGACAGCGGCGGCAGGCGTGATCTTGAGTCTCTCACCCCACCTACTTGATCAGCTGATTCTTGAAGTAGACGACGTCGACTGGTTGCAGCGCCAGATATTTGTGCTCCTGGGCTACATGTCCGAGCTGGCGCGGTCCGAAAGCCCGGAGGTACAGGCGCTTTATGGAATTTCTTCAGTCTGTGCCGGGCCGTCTCTGCATGAGCTGACGACCTCCATGGACCGCACACGGATCGCGCAGCTGTTGGTTAAATTTGGTGAACGGTACATGGAGGAGACTCCACAAGGCAAGACCATCGCAAACCGGCTCCTCGAGCCAATCCCCATGCTGAGGCACAACGCTGAGCGGCGCGCCGCTCTGGCACGAGCGGAAGAGCGGTTGCGGGAAGCGTTCCCTGATGAGGACGTTAGTTTTGAAGATGAACGCATAGACGAGCTGCTGACGTTTTTTGTTCCGCGAGGCGCCGCTCAAGGCGCACTCACCTGGCAATCGCTGCAATCAACCCCGCCCAGGCGGCCGGCAATTGCCTCCGTCGACTCGACGCCCTCCACCACCACGTCGGCCTCCGAGGCAAGCCTGACCGTAACAGCGCATGCGTCAACGGATGTCCTCCCAGACGCCCAGCAAGGCCACGAGGAATTCTCCATGGACTTCCTGCGCTCGCAATGGCAACGCTTCAAGGAGTTGAAGGCACAAAGAGGGCGCCCAGCGCAGACAGCGTCAATGCCGCAAGTGCAGCCGCAACCAGACGCTGCGAAGCCGGCGGAATCGAAGGCAACCACGCCGACAGGTGTAAATACCGGCCGGCGAAGCGGCAAGCAACCGGGATCCAGGCCCGAACACTCCGGCTACGAGCACAAACACGCCAGGGACATGAAAGCATTACCGGCACTGGTGCGCAAGAGCCGAATCGCGGCGATGACCAACCGTGACCAGAAGTACACAAATAACGACCGAGTGCACTACCGGGAGACCAAGCACAAGCCTAGAGGCGAAGTGCATGTGCATGTGCAACAGGTCGACTGACCGACAAGTATCGCTGTCAGTTCACGCGTGCAGGCGCGATGTCTTGGGTAGATGCGCCATTAAAAACTCCATCTGGTCCGCCAGGATGCGGCGGTTGCGCAGGATGAAGTCCTCCCACAGGCTGGGAATGTAGGGCGCGTACAGCAAGGGCATGCGCGCCTGCTCGGGCGTTCGGTTGCTCTTGCGGTGGTTGCAGGCACGGCAGGCCGTGACCACGTTCATCCAGTGGTCGCGGCCGTTTTGCGCGAAGGGGATGATGTGCTCGCGCGTGAGCTCTTCCTCGTGATGTTCGTTGCCGCAGTAGGCGCACACGTTGCGGTCGCGCGCGAACAGCTTGCTGTTCGTCAGGCCCGGCTTGAGGTCGAAAGGGTTGATGTTGGGCACGCCCTTGGTGCCGATGATGCTGCTGACAGCGATCTGCGATTGCACGCCCGTGACGGCGTTGTGCCCGCCGCGGAACAGCGCGACCTGCGCCCCGACCTCCCAGCGCACCTCGTCGGCGGCATAGTGCAGCACGGCCTGCTCCAGCGTGATCCACGACTGGGGCAGCCCTTGGGCGGACAACTTCAAGACCTTCAAAACACGCCTCCTTGGAATACAGGAAACAACGCCGAAGTAAGTGCCAGCGCCTCGCGGCGCACTACAGCACAATATACCCTGTTTTCGTGACCTTTCGGCCCAGCCAACCACCCGGCGATGCTTGGCCCATGGTCACGAGCTGCTATCAAAAAGATACCAACTGAGCCGCGATGCAGATATTCAGAGGCTTCCACCACCCCGGGATCGCTCCCGCGTGCGCGCTCACGATCGGCAACTTCGACGGCGTGCACCGCGGCCACCAGGCCATGCTCGCGCTCCTGAACAACGAAGCCCGCCATCGGAACGTGCCCAGTTGCGTGCTCACTTTCGAGCCGCATCCGCGCGATTACTTCGCGGCCGTGGCCCGCAAACCGGAGCTGGCGCCCGCGCGCATCGCGACCTTGCGCGACAAGCTCACCGAACTGGCCCGCTGCGGCGTGGACCAGTGCGTGGTACTTCCGTTTGACGCGCGGCTATCGTCGCAAGTTCCCGACGCGTTCATCGACAACGTGCTCGTGGGCGGGCTGGGCACCAAGTACGTGCTCGTAGGCGACGACTTCCGCTTCGGCGCCAAGCGGGCCGGCGATTACGCAATGCTGGACGCGGCCGGCCAGGCCAAGGGCTTCGATGTGGCTCGGATGAACAGCTACGAGGTACACGGCCTGCGCGTTTCCAGTTCCGCCGTTCGCGATGCTCTGGGACGTGGCGACATGGATGGCGTCGCCGCCCTCCTCGGTCGCCCCTACAGCATCAGCGGCCATGTGGTGCACGGCCGCAAGCTCGGCCGCCAGCTGGGTTTCAAGACCGTCAACCTGCGCTTTTCCCACTGGAAGCCAGCGGCCAGCGGCATCTTCGCGGTGCAGGTCGACGGCCTGGGCGACGGCCCGTTGCCCGGCGTGGCCAACCTGGGCATCCGCCCCTCCATCGACCCCGCCGACGTCAACGGCGGGCGCGTGCTGCTGGAGACGCATTGCCTGGAATGGCCGGCCAGCCTCGGCGAGGAAGGGGCCTACGGTAAAATCATCCGCGTGGAACTGCTGCACAAACTGCACGACGAGCTCAAGTACGACAGCCTGGACGCCCTCAAAGCGGGCATCGCCAGGGACTGCGAAGAGGCCCGTGCGTTTTTCGCTTCCACACGCCGCCAGACGACGCGCGACCGAATTTAAAGGTCTGTCATTGCGGGTTCGACCCGCAATCCATCTCCGCATTCCAAAAACCTGGATTCCGGGTCAAGCCCGGAATGACAACCCGTAGAGCATTCCGATGACAGACAAGACCGACTACCGAGCCACGCTCAACCTGCCCGACACACCCTTCCCCATGCGCGGCGACCTGCCCAAGCGCGAACCGGGCTGGGTCAAGGAGTGGGAGGACAAGGGCCTTTACAAGAAGCTGCGCGCCGCCCGCTGCGAACACGAGAAATTCGTGCTGCACGACGGCCCCCCCTACGCCAACGGCCAGATCCACATGGGCCACGCGGTCAACAAGATCCTGAAGGACATGATCGTCAAGGCGCGCCAGCTCAAGGGCCTGGACGCCGCGTACATCCCGGGCTGGGACTGCCATGGCCTTCCGATCGAGAATGCCATCGAGAAGAAACACGGCCGCAACCTGCCGCGCGACGAGATGCAGGCCAAGAGCCGCGCTTTCGCCACCGAGCAGATCGCGATCCAGATGGCCGACTTCAAGCGCCTGGGCGTGCTGGGCGACTGGGATCACCCGTACCGCACAATGGATTTCAAGAACGAGGCGGCCGAGATCCGCGCGTTCAAGCGCGTGGTGGAGCGCGGCTTCGTCTACCGGGGCCTGAAGCCCGTGTACTGGTGCTTCGACTGCGGATCGTCGCTGGCCGAGTTCGAGATCGAATACGCGGACAAGAAGTCGCAGACGCTGGACGTGGGGTTCAAGTGCGCCGAGCCCGAGAAGCTGGCCGCGGCCTTCGGCCTGCCCAACCTGGACAAGGACGCTTTCGCCGTCATCTGGACCACCACGGCGTGGACCCTTCCCGCCAATCAGGCGCTGAACCTCAACCCCACCATCATCTACGCGCTGGTCGATACCGAACGCGGCCTACTGGTGTTGGCCGAATCTCTGGTGGAGCGCTGCATGGAGCGCTACGGCCTCAAAGGCAAGGTGCTGGCCACCGTCGAAGGCGAGGCGCTCGGCGGCCTGAACTTCCAGCACCCGCTCTACGACGTGGACGCCGGCTACCGCCGTCTCTCCCCCGTGTACCTGGCCGACTATGCGACAGCCGAGGACGGCACGGGCATCGTCCACTCTTCGCCCGCCTACGGCCTGGACGACTTCAACTCCTGCGTCGCGCATGGCATGGCTTATGACGACATCCTGAACCCGGTGCAGGGCCACGGCTCCTACGCGCCCGACTTCGCGCTGTTCGGCGGGCTGAACATCTGGAAGGCCGTGCCGCAGATCATCGAGACGCTGAAGGACGCGGGGCGCCTCTTCGCCACCGAGAACATCTCGCACAGCTACCCGCATTGCTGGCGCCACAAATCGCCCGTGATCTACCGTGCCGCGGCCCAGTGGTTCATCCGCATGGACGAGGGCGAAGGCGTGTTCACGAAGGACAAGGCGCCCAAGAGCCTGCGCCAGATGGCGCTGGAGGCGATCGAAGAAACCAATTTCTATCCCGAGAATGGCAAGGCGCGCCTGCGCGACATGATCGCCGGCCGGCCCGACTGGTGCATCAGCCGCCAGCGCAGCTGGGGCGTGCCCCTGCCCTTCTTCCTGCACAAGGACACGGGCGACCTGCATCCGCGCACCATGGAAATCCTCGACCAGGCGGCCGACATGGTGGAGCAAGGCGGCATCGAGGCATGGAGCAAGGCCACGGCTGAATCGATCATCGGCGCCGAGGACGCGACGGCCTACACCAAGAGCAGCGACATCCTCGAAGTCTGGTTCGATTCGGGCACCACGCACACCACGGTGCTCCGGTACTCGCACGCCGGTGCGGCCCACGAGAGCGGCCCGGAGGCCGACCTGTACCTCGAAGGCCACGACCAGCACCGCGGCTGGTTCCACTCGGCGCTGCTCACGGCCTGCGCGATGTACGGCCGCGCGCCGTACCGCGGCTTGCTGACCCACGGCTTCACGGTCGATGCCCAGGGCCGCAAGATGAGCAAGTCGCTCGGCAACGGCATCGACCCCCAGGAGGTCAACAAGAAGCTGGGCGCAGAGATCGTGCGTTTGTGGGTGGCCGCTTCCGACTACTCGGGCGACATCGCGGGCGACGACAAGATCCTCGCGCGCGTGGTGGACGCCTATCGCCGCATCCGCAACACGCTGCGCTTCCTGCTGGCGAACGTGAGCGATTTCGACCCTGCGAAGGACGCGGTGCCGCTGGAGGAAATGCTGGAGATCGACCGCTACGCGCTTTCGCGCGCCGCGCAGTTCCAGGCCGAGGTGCTGGCGCATTACGAGGTGTACGAGTTTCACCCGGTGGTTGCCAAGCTGCAGGTGTATTGCTCAGAGGATCTCGGCGCCTTCTATCTCGACATCCTGAAGGACCGGCTCTACACCACCGCGCCCAAGTCGCTCGCGCGTCGCAGCGCACAGACCGCGCTGTGGAACATCACCCACGCCATGCTGCGCTGGATGGCGCCTTTCCTCAGCTTCACCGCCGAAGAAGCCTGGAAACTGTTCGGCACCTCCGAATCGATCTTCTTTGAAACGTACGCCGAGATCGGCGCGCCCGACGCGGCGCTGCTGGACAAATGGACCCGCATCCGCGCCGCGCGCGAGCTGGTCAACAAGGAGATCGAGTCGCTGCGCGAAGCGGGCAAGGTCGGCTCTTCGCTGCAGGCCAATGTGGTACTCACAGTGCCTATGGCGACGCACGGCGAATTGTGGGAGGCGCTCGCCAGCCTGGGCGAGGACCTGAAGTTCGTGTTCATCACCTCGCACATGAACATCGTCGCCGGCGAAACCATGGCCGTGAAGGTGGCAGCCTCCGAAGCCGTGAAGTGCGATCGCTGCTGGCACTGGCGCGACGATGTCGGCCACGACCCGGCGCACCCCACGATCTGCGGGCGTTGCACCACCAACCTGTTCGGCGCCGGCGAAGACCGGAAGTTCGCCTGATGGCGCGCGCGAATCCCGCGGGCAGCTGGCTGCCCTGGCTCGGCCTGTCGCTCGCGATCTTCATCGCCGACCAGTTCACCAAGGTGTTGATCCTGGGCTACTACCGCCTGGGCGATTCCACCTACATCACGAGCTTCTTCAACGTGGTCCGGGCGCACAACACGGGCGCGGCGTTCTCTTTCCTGGCCGGCGCGTCGGGCTGGCAGCGCTGGTTCTTCACCGCCATCGGAATCGCGGCCGCCGTCTTCATCGTGTGGATGCTGCGGTCACACGCGGGCCAGAAGCTATTTTCCTTCGCCATGGCTTGCATCCTCGGCGGTGCCATCGGCAACGTGGTGGACCGGCTGCTCCACGGTTATGTGGTGGACTTCGTGCAGCTGCATTGGCGCGGCTGGTACTTCCCCGCCTTCAACGTCGCCGACAGCGCGATCACCATCGGCGCGGCCTGCCTGATCCTCGACGAGTTGATGCGGGTGCGCAAGACACGCTAGGTCCGCAGCTTGCTTCGATTGTTGCGCTGCATCAAGCGTATAGTTGAAGCCTCAAGCAATGAAGCAACTGTTGAATCTCCTGGCAGCGATCGCGCTGCTGGTGTGGGGTACGCATCTCGTACGAACCGGCATCCTCAGGGTGTTCGGCGCCAACCTGCGTAACGTGCTGGCCCATAGCGTCGCCAGCCGCTGGGCAGCGGCGATTTCCGGGCTGGGCGTCACCGCGCTGGTGCAATCGAGCACCGCCACGGCCCTCATCGTTTCCTCCTTCGTCGGCCAGGGAATGGTCGCGCTGCCGCTCGCCCTGGCCGTGATGCTGGGCGCGGACGTAGGCACGAGCCTGATGGCCGTCGTGTTCTCGTTCGACCTGTCGTGGCTGTCGCCGCTGTTCATCTTCGTGGGCGTCGTGCTGTTCGTCTCGCGCCAATCGAATCCGTTGGGCCGCTTCGGGCGCATCCTGATCGGTCTCGGCCTCATGCTGCTCGCGCTGCGATTGGTCGCGGAATCCACTGAGCTCATGACGCATTCACCTGTCGTCAAGGCCCTGCTCAGCTCGATCTCCAGCGATCTGCTGCTGGAGATCACGGTGGGCGCATTCCTGTCCGTCGTCGCGTATTCGAGCCTGGCCATTGTGCTGCTTATTGCGACGATGGCTGCCTCGGGGCTGGTGCCGCTGGAGCCCGCGCTCGGCCTCGTTCTCGGCGCCAACCTGGGCAGCGGCTTGCTGGCCGTTCTCACCACTGCAAAGTCCGCGATCGAGGTGCGGCAGGTGCCGCTGGGAAATTTCGTCTTCAAGGCGATCGGCGTCCTCGTCGCGGCGCCGTTTGTCGGCCTGTGGCTGCGCTACTCGAAGCCCTACGTGCATGATTCGGCAACGCTGGTGGTGCTGTTTCATCTCAGCTTCAACCTCCTGGTGGCGCTGCTGTTCATAGGCCTCACGCAGGTTGTGGCCCGCTGGGTGGACCATTGGCTGCCCAAGCCGGACAAGACGCTCGTCGCCGGCCGGCCGCACCACCTGGATCCATCCGCGCTGGAAACCCCTTCACTGGCTATCTCCTGCGCCGCGCGCGAAGCGCTGCACCAGGCCGATATCGTCGAGACCATGATGGTGGGCATGCTCACCGTCATCAAGACCAACGACATCAAGCTGGCCGAGGATTTGCGCAAGCTCGACGACTCGGTGGACGAACTCTATTCGGCGATCAAGTACTACCTCACCAAGATCTCCCGCGAGGCACTGGGCGAGGAAGAAAGTCGGCGCTGGACGGACATCATCAGCTTCACCATCAACATGGAGCAGATCGGCGACATCGTCGAGCGTGTGTTGATCGACATCGAGGACAAGAAGATCAAGAAGGGCCGCAGCTTCTCCGAGGCGGGCATGGCGGAGATTTGCGAGCTGCACGCCCGCCTGGTCGACAACCTGCGCCTGGGCATGAGCGTGTTCCTCAACGGGTCCATCCGCGACGCCCAGAAGCTGCTCGAAGAAAAGGCGCGGTTCCGCGACCTGGAACGCGCCTACGCGTCGGCGCACCTGACGCGCCTGTCGGGAAATTCCGTGCAGAGCATGGAAACCAGCTCACTGCACATCGACCTGATCAGCGACCTGAAGCGCATCAACTCGCACATTTGCTCGATCGCCTACCCGATCCTGGATTCCGCCGGCGCGCTCGCGCCCAACCGACTGAGGCAGGCGCAGCTGGCCGAGCGGCCCCCGACCATCCTGTAACCCGCGCGGCGCTAGTCGGGCTCGCCCTTGGCCCGCTCCTTTACGCAATAGTCGACCAGCGCGTCGATCTCTGTCGATTTGTCGAACACAGCATCGGCCCCCAGTTGGGCGCAACGCCAGCGCACATCGTTGGTCGCATGGTTGCTGAGGACGACCATCTTCTGCGTCGGCCGGCGCGAGCGGCAGGCTTCCAGGATGTTCAGGCCGCTGCCTTCCTTGAGGAACAGGTCAACGATGGCGAGGTCCCAGTAGTTGTCGTTCTGGGCCAGCCATTTCTTGCCCTCGTTCTCGGTCTCGGCCACTCCGACAGGGTCTACCAGCGCCAGCTCCTGTAGCGTCTCGATGAGGTTTTCTCGGATCGTCGGGCTGTCTTCGACGATATAGGCACGCACCTTCATGTTTTCTCCAGTGGAGCGCCGGCTCGCCAGTGCGCGGGCCCGGCGCGGCTTGCTTCTAACCAATGTAGCCCCCCACTTTGGCGCGGGGTGCAAGTGCCAAGGCCAAGCAACTGTAGGAGAGGTCGTTCAGTCCGGCCTTGACGCCGTGCGCGTGTCGGCGCGCGACTACAAGCCGTGTTCCGCAAGGATCAGCGCCGCTTCGATCGTGAATTCGTCACGCTCCAGGCGGCCGAGGACCTCGGTGCCCTGCATGAGCCGGAACTGCGCCACCTCGCCGTCCTGGTTGGCCGGCACTACCTCGTCGGGCACGATACAGCGATACCAGTCGATGTGTTCCACCACATAGCCGCCCACGCCCGAGTCCGTTGGCCGGCGCATCGTGACTCGCCCGCCATGGCGCAAATGCGCCAGCTGGCCGAGCGCGAGGCCGGCCTCTTCCCAGGTTTCGCGTTCCAGCGCCTGCGCGAGCGAATCGCAGGCGGGGATCATGCCCCCCATCAACGTATCCCACAGGCCCGGGTCGTTAGGCTTCGTCAGCGAGCGCTGCTGCACCCAGTGCCGGCCATCCGGCGATTGGCCGACGAGGTGCACGGCGAAGGTGGTAACGCCCAACGGCCGGACGACCGCGCGTTCCACTGTGCCCAAGCGATTGCCCTGCGCATCGGTGACGGCCAATTGCTCGTCGCGCCACACGTGCGCAATGCCCGCCTCGCGCAGGGCCAGCGCAATCTCGTGCAGGCTCGTGGTGAGTTCGCCGTGGACCTGAAACCCGCTCTCGGCGCCGCGCGTGGCCTGCGTCACGAGCCTTTCGGGCAGTGCCAGGCCGAGCAACACCTCGGGTTCGACGGAACCGATGCGCGCGTCGCCCGCCCACAGCGGCACGCGCGGCTTGCGAGGGGCCTGGTCGGCGGCCGCATGCAGGGCGGCCAGCCAGTTCGCGTCAGGCGCCGGCCCGCTCACAGTGTCAGGACAGTCGAGCCGGTGGTCTTGCGCGCTTCGAGGTCACGGTGCGCCTGTTCGACCTGCTCCAGCGGGTAACGCTGGTCGATGCGGATTTTCACCTTGCCGCTGGTGACGGCCTCGAACAAGTCGTCGGCCATCGCCTGCGTGGTTTCGCGCGTGGCGATGTGCGTGAACACCGTCTGCCGTGTGACGTAGATCGAGCCTTTCGCAGCGAGCAGTCCCACCGCGAACGGCGCCGGCGCGCCGGAGGCGGCGCCGAAGCACGCCATCAGCCCGAACGGCTGCAGGCAGTCGAGCGACTTCTCCCACGTGTCCTTGCCCACCGAGTCGTACACCACCTTCACGCCCTTGCCACCGGTGATCTCCTTCACCCGTGCCAGGAAGTCTTCCTTCGCGTAGTTGATGACGTGGGCTGCGCCGTGCTCCTTGGCCAGGGCGCACTTGGCATCGGACCCGGCGGTGCCGATCAGTTGCAGCCCCATCGCCTTCGCCCACTGGCACGCAATCAGGCCGACGCCGCCGGCCGCGGCGTGGAACAGGATGTGATCGCCCTCCTTCAGCCCGCCCTGCGGCTGCGTCCGCTTCAGCAGGTATTGCGCCGTCAGGCCCTTCAGCATCATGGCCGCGCCGGTATCGAAATCGATCGCGTCGGGCAGCTTGCAGACGCATTTCGCGGGCATCACGCGCAGCTCGCAATAGCTGCCGGGCGGCTGGCTCGCATAAGCGGCGCGGTCTCCGGGTTTCAAGTGTGTGACGCCTGCGCCCACGGCCTCGACCACGCCTGCCGCTTCCATCCCCAGCGTCGCGGGCAAAGGCAGCGGATACACGCCCGTGCGGTGATAGACATCGATGAAGTTCAGGCCCACCACGTGGTGGCGGATGCGAATCTCGCCGGGACCGGGCTCGCCCACGGTGACGTCGGCGATCTTCAGCTGCTCGGGGCCTCCGGGCTGGGTAATTTGGACTGCTCTGCTCATGGTTCTTCCTTCGGGGGGCATCGATCGCCTCATCCTGCCATGAAACCGCAAGCTTTGCCCGGTCCAAGGGCAAGGCGAGCCGATACGATCGCAGGTTCGCATGAACCAACGCCTCAACCTTTCGACCGCCGCTCTACTCACCGTGCCGCCCTTGCTGTGGGCGGGCAACGCCGTGGTGGGACGGCTCGTCAACGAGATGGTGCCGCCGGTCACGCTCAATTTCCTGCGCTGGGCCCTCGCGTTCGCGCTGCTGCTGCCCCTGGCCGGCTGGGTGCTGCGCCGCGGCAGCGGTATTTGGTTGCAATGGCGCCGCTTCGCAGTGCTGGGCCTCCTGGGCGTGGGCTGCTACAACGCGTTGCAGTACCTGGCACTCAAGACCTCCACGCCGCTGAACGTCACGCTGGTCGCCGCGAGTTCGCCGGTCTGGATGCTGGGGATCGGCGCGCTGTTCTTCGGCCAGCGCGTCTCGCAGCGGCAACTCGCCGGGGCTGTGTTGTCGATCGCCGGCGTGCTGGTCGTTCTCAGCCGGGGCGACTGGCAATTGCTCACCCAGGTGCGGCTGGTCCCGGGCGACCTGTACGTACTGCTCGCCACCGCCGCATGGGCGTTCTACAGCTGGCTGTTGATCCGCCCGGGCGACCCGCCGGAAATCCGAGGCAACTGGGCCGCCTTCCTGATGGCGCAGATCGTGTTCGGCCTCGGCTGGTCAGCGCTGTTCGCGGGCGGCGAATGGGCGACGGGCAACACCCATATCGAGTGGGGCTGGCCGCTGGCTGCCGCACTGGCCTATGTCGCCATCGGCCCCGCGATCCTTGCCTACCGCTGCTGGGGCATGGGCGTGGCCCGCGTGGGCCCCAACATCGCGGGCTTCTTCGCCAACCTCACGCCGCTCTTCGCTGCCTTGATGTCGGCGGCGTTTTTGGGCGAATTGCCGCGCATTTACCACGCCGTCGCGTTCGTGCTGATCGTCGGCGGGATCGTGGTGTCGTCTCGCCGGCATTGACCCGAGGCGGACGATCTCTACCCGGCCGAGCCGAGCGCCGCTCTCACCCGCGACGCATACGGTATGGGATCCACCGCGCCATAACCTTCGGTGGACAGCGCCGCCGCCACCACCGCGTAGCGGCCGGCAGCAAGCAGGTCGTCGCCCGCGACCAGCCGTGCCACGAAGGCTCCGCCGAAAGTGTCTCCCGCGCCGGTCGCATCGACCGGCCGGCACGGATGCGGTGTGAGGCGATGGCGCTGGTTTGCGTCCGCCACCACGGCGCCGCGTTCACCGAGCTTCAGGGCCACGATCTTGGCGCCCAATGACAGGCAATGATCGACCAGCGCGTCAGGGTCGGTCAGGCCCGTGATGGCAGCCACGTCGTCGAGGCTGGGCAGGCAGATGTCGCAACGGCGCATGACGTCGGTCATGACGGCGCGCGCGCGGTCGATGGGCCAGAGCTTGAGACGCAGATTGGTGTCGAAAGAGACCTGGACGCCTGCCGCGCGGGCCATGTCGATCGCGGCGTAGGCCGTGTCGCAGGCCGCCGCTGAAATGGCCAGGCTGATGCCCGAAAGATGCAGCACCTTCGCCGATTCGATGCGTTGCCTCGGCAGGCCCGACGGCTTCATCCGGCTCGCCGCCGATCCCGCACGCATGAAGCTGAACCGGTGCCCGGAAGCGCCATGCGTCACGAAGTAAATCGCCGTGTACGCGTCGGCGTCGGTGGCGACTGCCGAATGGTCGACACCCTCCCGGTCCCACAGGTCCCGCAGCATGCGCCCGTGCGCATCGTCTCCCAGGGCCGACACGTAGCCGGCCGTCGCACCCTGCCGGGCGGCCGCGATGGCGAAGTTGGACGTATCGCCACCGAACCCCTGCAGGTACATGCGGCCGCCGGCCTCACCTGTCTGGTTGAACTCGATCATGGGCTCGCCCAGCGCGAGGATATCGGCCTTGCTCAGAATGTTCCGGGGAATGCCCCGCCGTCGATCAGCACGTTTTGGCCGGTGATGTAGCCGGCGTGCTGGCTGCAAAGGAACGCACAGGTGGCGCCGAACTCTTCCGGGTTGCCGAAGCGCCGCGCGGGCACCGTCGCCTTGCGTGCCTCCATGACGGTTTCGATCGGCTGGCCCGTCTTCTTGGCGGCGCCTGACATGGTTGTCTTGAGCCGGTCCGTGTCGAAAGAACCCGGCAACAAGTTGTTGATCGTGACGTTGGCGCCTGCCAGCTTCGCCGTGCGAGCCACTCCCGCGACAAAGCCGGTCAGGCCGCTGCGGGCGCCATTGGACAGGCCGAGGATGTCGATGGGCGCCTTGACGGCGCTCGACGTGATGTTGACGATCCGGCCGAAGCCGCGCGCGGCCATTCCATCGGCCGTTGCCTTGATCAACTCGATGGGCGTGAGCATGTTCGCATCGACGGCCTTGATCCAGGCCTCCCGGTCCCATTCGCGGAAGTCGCCAGTGGGCGGACCGCCCGCGTTGGTGACGACGATGTCGTACTCGGCGCGTTTCTCGAACACCTTGGCGCGACCTTCCTGCGTGGTGATGTCAACGGCGACATGCTGCACGGCTGTGTCGGCGGGCCGCAACGGGTCCGCGAGCAATGTCGTAACCGCCGCTTCCAGTGCTTCCGCACCCCGCGCGACAAGCACGACGTTCACGCCTTCGCGCACCAGCGCCTGCGCGCAGCCAAAACCCAGCCCCTTGCTCGCGCCGCACACCAGCGCCCATTTGCCCGCAATACCCAAATCCATAATAATCAGCCTTTCTTATAGATGAGCTTCACATCCGCGATGCGCACATCATCGGCCATTTTGCTCGCTTGTTGGTTCGCCGCGGTTTCTGCGCAGGCGCAGGGGTTCAAATTTTCCGATCCACCGCCCGGCGCCGCGGCCGAGGCGCAAGCCGATGCGCAGCGCCAGGCAACCCTCTCAGCGCAGTTGGCCACGCCCTGCCGGGACCGCATCAGGAACCGCAAGATCATGGTCCTGATCGGCGAGGAGAAGAACGGCTTCGTCACCGCCAGCCAGGGCAGCTTCGGCCGCCATGTGGAGGCCATCAACTCCCGGCTGCAGGCCCTGGGGCTGAAGACCTACTCCGCCGAGCAGATCCGCAAGCAGATCGCGCAGGAAGAGATCGACGCCTATTTCAAGAACGATCCGGACCGCGCCCTCAGCGCCTCCAGGCGCATGGCTGCGCAATACGTGCTGCGCGGCCTGATCGCCAGCCAGGCTTCGCGCAACGCGATCGTGAACGTCAACCAGGTGAGCGTGAACATGAACTTCACCCTCACTGACGCCGCCGGCCGCCCCGTCTCCACCGCCGCCGCGAGCAACGCGAGCTACGCGGGCAGCGACGTCTCCGGCATGGCGCTCACCCTGATCCAAGAGCGGGCCGACGAGGTCGTGGCCAGGCTCTACAGCGACTATTGCCGCAACGCCGCGAAGAAATAGATTGCGGTTTTGAATCCGTTGTTACCCGAGGAGAAGCACAGTTGAACAAGACTTTCTTTTGCGTGGCGGCCGCGTTGTGCGCGGCCGGCGCGCCGGCGCTGGCGCAGCCCACTTTCGGCAATCCTTCCCCTAACGCCGGCAGCTCCACATCGCAGCAGGCCAACGCCGCGGCCGACGCGGCGGCCTACAAGGAGGTGGACTACGTCAACAAGGGCAAGCGCGGCCCGGCACTGGTGGTGATCCCCGGCGAGGTGAAGAGCAACAACGCGAGCTTCATGCAGAAATTCGGCCCCAACAACATCGCCGACTTCGGCGAGCTGGAGCTGTCGCAAGCCAACTTCCAGGTGCTGGAGCGCTCCAACCTCGGCCCCCTTCTCAACGAAGTCTCGCTCGCCTACAACCTGGGAGACCCGCAGGCCGCGCGCAAGACCATGCAGATGGGCAAGCTCAAGACCACGCAGTGGGTCGTGAAGTTCGACATCCTCAAGGCCGAACAGGTCGCCGAGAACAAGAAGGGCTTCGATGGCCGTGCGATCGGTGGCCTCATGGGCATGCTGGGGGGCGGCACGGCCGGCTATGCGGCTGGCCACGTCACGGGCTCGGTGCAGACGCAGGAGTCCACGGGCGTGTGGCTGATTGGCATGCGCTACAAGATCATGGACGCCAATACGACGGAGCAGGTGGCGCAGGGCTACAAGGAACTGAAGATGGAAGTCGGCGCCCAGGCCACCAGCGTGATGGGCGTGTCGCAGGGCGCGAAAGGCGGAGTCGGGCTGGACACGATGGTCCAGCGCCTGGTGCAAACCGCCGTCTGGGACATCGACTCAAAATATAAGTAACCCCCGGCCTGCCGCATGAACAAGCTGGGCAAATACCAGATCCGCCGCACCCTGGGCAAGGGGGCGATGGGCATCGTGTACGAGGGGTTCGATCCTGTCATCGAGCGCGCCGTCGCCATCAAGACCATCCTGCCCTCGCAGCTCACCGGCGAGGAATTCGTCGGCGTCATGGCGCGCTTCAAGCGCGAGGCGCAGGCCGCAGGAAGGCTGAACCACCCGGGCATCGTGGCCATCTATGAGTACGGCGAGGACATCGCGCAGGATGTCAGCGACGAGGAGGCGACCATGATGGCGCCCTCGCTGTCGCAATCCTCGCAATCCTCGCAGCGCGTTGCCTTCATCGCGATGGAGTTCGTCAAGGGCCGCGAGCTGCGCGACTACTTCGAGCACAACGATCGCTTCCCCATGGCCGAAGTCGTGCGCATCATGACCGAGATGCTCGACGCGCTCGACCATGCGCACAGCCAGGGCGTGGTGCACCGGGACATGAAGCCCGCCAACCTGATCCTGCTGGATAACGGTAGGGTGAAGGTGGCCGATTTCGGCATCGCCCGCGTCGAGAAATCCGAATTGACGCAAACTGGCACCGTGCTGGGAACGCCCTCCTACATGTCGCCGGAGCAGTTCATGGGCCACACCGTGGACGGCCGCAGCGACCTGTTCTCGTGCGGCGTGATCCTGTACCAGATGCTCACCGGCGAAAAACCGTTCACGGGCGAGTCGACGACCACTGTCATGTACAAGGTGTTGCGCGAAGAGCCGGTACCGCCCTCCGAGCTGAATCTCGCGCTCGACCCGGCGCTCGACGCCGTGGTAAAGAAGGCGCTGGCCAAGCAGCCGGCGCAGCGCTTTCAGACCGGGCGCGAATTCGCGCAGGCGCTGCAGGGCGCGGTCTCCGGCGCCGCCGCGGGCGCGCTGCCCATGGCGCACCGAGCCGCCGCACCCGTGGCGATGGCGGCGCCGGCACCCGTCGCGCCGGCGCCTGCCGTCATGCCGCCCGCCGTTGCGGCCGCCCCCGCCCGCTCGCGATCCGCGGGATGGTGGGTAGCCGGCGCTGCTGCGGCGGTCGCTCTCGTGGCGGGTGGGTACCTGCTGCTGGCGCCCAGCCGCCAGGCCCCCGCCCCCATCGCGCAAGGCAGCACGGCACCCGCGGCGGCACCCGCCGCCGTTCCGGTGGCCGCGGCACCGGCCGCCGCGCCCGCCGCCGAAGCGGGCACGCTCGTCATCAGCGCGCTGGGCCTGGTCGATCCGCAGGACACGCGTTTCAAGGGTGATATGGCCGCTGCCCAGCTGGAGGCGCGCAACGACGCCAAGCGGCAGCTCGTCGAGAAGGCACTAGCGCTTTATGTGGACAAGAATTCGCTGGAAGGCAACTACGGCCTGCTGCAAGCCAGGCTGCTGTCGAACTCCGGCGCGTTTATCCGCTCGGTGCTGCAAGAGGGCGCGGCCAGCGCGGGCAGGGACGGCCTGGTCGAGATGCAGACCCGCGCGGTGGTGAGCCTGCGAGACGTTCAGAAATCGCTCAACCAGCTCTCGCGCGAGGAGCGCGTCGAGTTCATCCGCAACAAGGGGGATCCGCGCATCTCCATCCGCATCGATATCGGCAATGCGGACGGCGCGGCGCTGGGGCGTGAACGTTCGCACCTGGCCGAGAACGTCGTCAAGGACCGCATCAAGTCCTTCGGGTTTCGCGTGTGGTCCGGCGAAGGCGACAACCCTGCCTCGGCCCATGCGGAGCAAGCCGATTTCGCGATCCGCGGCGAAGTGAAGGTCAAGCAGCTCTCCACGAAACTGCCCGCCTCCGGCCTGACGATCACCAAGACGGCCTTGACCTCGTGGACACTCAAGGCGGTCGACGTCGCCACCGGTGAGGAGGTTTACCTCAGCACGCGCCTGCCGACAGGGCAGAGCTGGGCCACCGAGGACCAGGCCCTCGCCGAGATCGGAAAACTGGTGGGCGATGAGTTCTCGCGCAACTTCTTCCTGCAGCACTTCAGTTTTCGCACGCAGAAGACAACGCTGGTGTTCACCGGCTTGCCGGAATCGGGCGGCGAGCCCATGCTGCGCGAACTCCGCAGCATGCGCCCTGTGCTCGATGCCCAGTTGACCGGGCCCGGCAAATTCCAGCTGCAGGTGCCCGAGGGCAGCCTGCCGGACCTCGTGCAGGACGCCGTGGTGCGGCCGCTCAATGCCAAACTGGGCATGGACTGTCTCGCGCTCGCCGGCACGACGGGCTCCGAGGTCACGATCGCCTATGCCCCCGCCTGCGCTACGCCGCAGATGCGCACGAAGCTCGAAGGCGGCCCGCCCGCGGGCTGGAAGTTCACGCCCGGTGTTGCGAAGCCCGCCGCTACGCCGGCCGCCAAACCGATGGCCCTGCCGATGCGCAATTCGGCTTGAGCGTAAGGGTGCGGCCCTGGTGTGCTGTCCATCCACGGCCCTTAGGCAACGTTGGGGACTTTCGACGCATCGAACTCCCTCACTGGTGGATGGATCAGGGCGGCGGGGCGCTCTACGCAGCGGAATCAAGGAGGAGACGCCCTCCCGGCGTCGGGGGACATCCGCGGAGTAGAGCGCCCCGTCGCCCTGATCCCGCCCACAACCTAGAAGTACGAACCTGTGCAACAGCACACTATCGCCCCGCGCGGCTGAAGACGAAGATCCCCGCGATCACCAGCACCGTGCCGGCCGCGATCCACGCGGTGAACGGCTCGCCCAGTATCACCACCCCCATCAGGATGGTGGAGATCGGCCCCACCATCCCGGCCTGCGAGGCCAGGGCGGCGCCGATGCGCTCGATTCCCATCATCACGAGAAGCACGGGCAGCGCGGTGCACAGGGTTGCGTTCAGTACTGACAGCCAGATCACCTGGGGTGCCACCTCGATGGCGACCGACAGCGGACGCAGCAGCACGAACTGCAGCAGGCAGCACAGACAAGCGACGGAGGTCGCCAACCCCACCAGCCGCAGCGAACCGAGCCGCTGCACCAGCTGCCCGCTGTAGACCAGGTAAAGGGCGTAGGTCACGGTGCTGGCGAACACCAGGAGCGTGCCCAGCGCGGCCTGCCCGCCGGCCAGTTGCACCTCGTGCCCGAACACCACCAGCGCGCCGCTATAGCTCAGGGCCATGCCCAGCACGTGGAGCGGCCGAATGGCCTTGCGGTACAGGAACCAGCCCAGCACCAGCACCAGTGTCGGCGCGAGGTACTGGATGAGGCGCTCGAGCGAAGCCGAGATGTATTGCAGCCCCGCGAAGTCGAGAAAACTCGACAGGTAATAACCGGTGAACCCGAGCCCAACGACTCCAAGCCAGTCGCGTGCTGAAAGCGCGGGCTTGCCGCGGCCGGCCCACCACGCCATCGCCACAAAGATCGGCAGGGCGAACAGCATGCGCAGCATGATCAGCGTCACCGCGTCCACGCCAAAGCGGTACGCCAGCTTCACGATGATGGCCTTGCCGCTGAAAGCGATCGAGCCGGCCAACGCCATCGCCAGGCCTGCAAGAAAAACCTTGTCGGCGGGTTTGCTCAATCGCTGAACACCCGGGAGTGCAGCCGCCGAAGCGACCACCAGACCCCGATCGCCACGACAGGGATGGCGGATGCCGCCGTGCTCTCCGCGCTCCAGGGCCAGCCGATGACATGCGCGCCCTTGGCCAGGTAGCTCACGAGGCCAACGATGTAGTAGGTGATTGCGGCCACCGAGAGGCCTTCGACGGTGGCCTGCAATTTCAGCTGCAAACCCTGGCGGGTGTTCATTGCGGCAAGCAGGGCCTGGCTGCTTTGCTGCTGTTCGATCTCCACGCGCGTGCGCAGCAGGTTGCTGATGCGCGATACGCGTTGCGACAGAGCGTCCTGCCGCCGCGTGGCCCAGGCGCAGGTGGAGCGCGCGGGCGAGAGCCGGCGATCCATGAACTCGCCGATCGTCTGCAGCCCCGCGAGCCGCGATTCCGATATGTCGTCGATGCGCCGGTCCACCAGTTCGAAGTACGCCGCGCTGGCGGAAAAGCGCGAATGCGTTCCCGCGTACTGACTCTCCACCTGGCCGGCCAGTTTGGTGAGCCGGTCCAGCAACTGCGGCTCCTCATGGCGGCCCGCCACGCGGATGGCGCCGGCCAGCTCGGCCAGTTCGCGCTCCGCGAACGCCAGGACTGCCGCAGCCTCCCGCGCCGCTGGAAGCCCCAGCAGAGCGGCCATGCGGTAGGTGTCGATCTCCAGCAGCCTCTGCACCAGACGGCCCAGGCGCCGTGGCGTCACACTCCCGACCAGCAGCACCATGCGCGAGAAGCCATCGGCGTGGAGCGCGAAATCGGTGTACACCTCGCCCAGCCCATCGGCCACGGCGGACGCGACGAGCGTGTCTTCGTTCAGCACGTGCTTGACCAACGTGCCGCTGCCGAACGCCACAGTGGGCAGCACCCACAGGTGCAGACTGGCCAGGCATTGCCCTGGCAAACCATCCAGCCATGCCTGGGGCACGGCTTCGATGGCAGTGACAGGTTCGCGCTCGCCGAAGCCCTTCGCGTCGATCGCGCGGGAGAAAGTCCAGGTGACGAACTCGGTGTGAAGTTCCCAGCGGATGCGGAAAGCCCCGAGGTCCATCCGTATGTGGGTGGATTGCGCATCGGGCAGTGGCAGGTGATGGTCCCGCAGCAGCGACGCCAGGTGCGCGCGGCTCGCTTCGCGATCCTGCCCATCGCCGAGCATGACAAGGTGCGAAATCGCCAGCGGCGCCGTCATGGCCTCGGGCGGCCGGGCGTGGATTTCGTTGTGCAGCGCGATGCGCTGCGGATGGCTATTTTTCAGCTGCATTCTTCCCTCGAAGGCAACATTGTCACCGAGAGAAGTTACGACCCAGTTCCGGAAACGCGAACAAGAAACGCAAACGGCGCCAAAGGCGCCGTTTGCTGCTCGGGAGCCACCGCGGGTCCGGCTCTGCCGGTCCGCTGGTGGCGCCCCCTGGGGGGAGGCGGCCGCAGGCCGCTTCGGGGGGAACCTCTTAATCCTCGACGAAGGCTTCGGCGCGCTTGGCCTTGATGGACGGCAACGCGACGATCACCACCAGCAGCAGGGCCGCAGCCAGCAGGCCGGCAGACAACGGCCGCGACACGAATACGCTCCAGTCACCGCGCGATAGCAGCAGCGCCCGGCGCAGGTTCTCCTCCATCATCGGCCCGAGGATGAAACCCAGCAGCAGCGGGGCTGGCTCGGCGCCCAGCTTGATGAACATGTAGCCGATGACACCGAAGATGGCGACCATCCAGATGTCCCACGTGTTGTTGTTCGTGGAATACACGCCGATGGCACAGAACAGCACGATGGCCGGGAACAGCCAGCGGTACGGCACCGTCAGCAGCTTGATCCAGATGCCGATCAGCGGCAGGTTCAGGATCACCAGCATGGCATTGCCCAGCCACATCGAGGCGATCAGGCCCCAGAACAACTGCGGGTTGCTGGTCATCACCTGCGGGCCCGGCTGGATGTTGTGGATGGTCATCGCGCCGACCATCAAAGCCATCACCGCATTGGGAGGAATGCCCAGCGTCAGCAGCGGGATGAAGGACGTCTGCGAGCCCGCGTTGTTCGCCGATTCCGGCGCGGCCACGCCACGGATATTGCCTCTGCCGAACGGCACTTCGCCGGGGCGCAGCTTGGTTTTCTTCTCGATGGTGTAGGCCGCGAAAGCCGACAGCAGCGCGCCGCCGCCGGGCAGGATGCCCAGCGCCGAACCCAGCGCGGTGCCACGCAGAACGGCCGGGATCATGTTCTTGAAGTCTTCCTTCGTCGGGAACAAGCCGGTGACCTTGGCCGTGAAGACCTCGCGCTCGTCTTCGTGCTTGCCCAGGTTGCTGATGATCTCGCCGTAGCCGAACACGCCCATCGCGATCACGATGAAGCCGATGCCGTCCGTGAGTTCGGGAATGTCGAACGAATAGCGCGCGACGCCCGAATTCACGTCCGTCCCGATCAGGCCAAGCAGCAGGCCCAGCACGATCATGCCGATGGCCTTGATCAGCGAGCCCGAAGCCAGCACCACGGCGCCGATCAGGCCCAGCACCATCAGCGAGAAATACTCGGCGGGGCCGAACTTGAACGCCACTTCGGTCAAGGGAGCGGCGAACGCGGCCAGGATCAAGGTTCCGACGCAACCCGCGAAGAACGACCCGATGCCCGCGGCAGCCAGCGCCGGCCCAGCTCGGCCCTGCCTTGCCATCTGGTAGCCATCGATCACCGTGACCACCGAGGACGACTCACCCGGCAGGTTGACCAGGATGGCGGTGGTGGAGCCGCCGTACTGTGCGCCGTAGTAGATGCCGGCCAGCATGATGAGGGCCGACACCGGCGGCAGCGCATAGGTGGCCGGCAGCAGCATCGCGATGGTCGCGACGGGGCCGATGCCCGGGAGCACGCCGACCAGGGTGCCCAGCAGGCAGCCGACGAAACAGTACAACAGGTTGATCGGCGTGAACGCGACGCCGAAGCCGATCGAGAGGTTGGAAATCAAGTCCATTTGGGGAATCCTTGTGTCAGCCCACGATGAAGCTGGGCCAGACCGGGAACTGCAGCTTGAGCAGCACGATGAAAGCGAGGTAGCTGCCGATGGCCAGTATCGTGGCCAGGATCAGGACCTCTTTGAACTTGAACTCCTCGCCCGCCATAGCGGCGATGAAAACGAGCGCATAAATGCCGACGATCAGGCCGAAGGAGGGGAAGCCGATGCGGGGCAGGCCGCCCAGCAGGATGCCGAACACGACGTTCGAGCCGATGATGAACGCCAGCGGCTTCCAGGCGAACTTGCCGATGGGCTCGCCGTCTTCCGTTTCGACCACCAGGGCTTCAAAGATCGTGAAGGCGCCGATGGCGGACAGCAGAACGCCCAGGACCAGCGGGAAGTAGCCGGGGCCCATGCGCGCGCCCTCGCCGATGTTGTAGGTGGTGGCGCCCCAAGCGAACGCTATGCCGACCACCATGAACATGAGGCCGGAAAAGAAGTCCTTCTGGCTTTTGATTTTCACGTATATGTCTCCTGTAACGGATTTCCGAGTGGCGCCATTGTGGGTGCAATATCCCCGGCGGTTGATGTGGGTTTCACCTACAGCGGCGAGCGCGTTGTGTCGCCAATGAGACGCACTAGCAGACTCCGGCCTTTCTTAAGTTTTGCTTAAGCCGCTGTCAATTCAGCGGCGGCGTAGCGGTGAGCACTTCCTCCAGCGTTGTCAGCCCTTCGGCCACGCGCAGCGCACCGGCCAGCCGCAGCGGCCGCATCCCGTCGGCCACGGCCTGCTTGCGCAAGGCGTCGATGGAGGGCGCCTGAGACAGCTTTTCCTTCAGGCCGTCGCTCACGGTGAGCAATTCGTACAGGCCCATGCGCCCCAGGAAACCCGTCATGCGGCAGTCCACGCAGCCCACCGGCTTGTAGGGCTTGTACGTGCCGCTGATCTTCCAGGGCTTCACGCAGGCGTCCAGTGCGTCGCGGGACGCGGCCTCATCGGGCTGGCGGCATTGCTTGCACAGCGTGCGCACGAGCCGCTGGGCCAGCACGCCCAGCATGGTGGCATTGATCAGGTAGGCGGGAACGCCCAGCTCCATCAGGCGCGTGATGGCCGATGGCGCGTCATTGGTGTGCAGGGTCGAGAAGACGAGGTGGCCCGTCAGCGCCGCCTGCACCGCCATCTCGGCCGTGGGCAGGTCGCGGATTTCGCCCACCATGATGATGTCCGGATCCTGCCGCATCAGTGCGCGCAGGCCTTCGGAAAAGCCGAAGTCCAGCTGAGGCTGCACCTGCGTCTGGTTGAAGGAGGGCTCGATCATCTCGATCGGGTCCTCCACGGTGCTGACGTTCACCTCTTCCGTCGCGATGCGCTTGAGCGTCGAGTAAAGCGTCGTGGTCTTGCCCGAGCCCGTCGGGCCGGTGACCAGGATGATGCCGTGGGGGCGCTTGACCAGCGCCTCCCAGCGCGCGGCGTCGTGCTGCGAGAATCCCAGCGCGTCCAGGTCTTTCACCGCCGTGTCCGGGTCGAAGATGCGCATCACCATCTTCTCGCCGAAAGCCGTGGGCAGGGTGGACAGCCGCATCTCGATCTCGTCGCCGCGCGGGTTTCGCGTCTTGATGCGCCCGTCCTGCGGGCGGCGCTTCTCGACGACGTCCATGCGGCCCAGCAGCTTGATGCGCGCGGTCATGGCGTTGAGCACGCCCATCGGCATCTGGTAGACAGGGTGCAGGATGCCGTCGATTCGAAAGCGGATCACGCCCTGCTCGCGCCGAGGCTCCAGGTGGATGTCGCTCGCGCGTTGGTCGAAGGCATAGGTCCAGAGCCAGTCAACCACCTGAACCACGCCCTGGTCGTTGGCGTCCAGCTGCTTGTTGCTCTTGCCCAGCTCCACCAGCTGCTCGAAGCTGGCTGCGCCCGAGTTGCCGCCGGCTTTTTGCGCGGCGCGCACCGATTTCGCCAGCGCGAAGAACTCGGCCATGTAGCGATGGATATCCCCCGGGCTGGCCAGCACCCGCCGCACCGTGCGGCGCGACTGCCGCTCGACCTCGGCGACCCAGTCGGTGAGGAAGGGCTCGGACGTCGCCACCACCACTTCGCTGCCCGTCACCTGCACCGGGAGCACCCGATGGCGTTCGGCGTAGGCAGCGCTCATCGTGTCGGCGACCTTCCCCACGTCCACCTTCAGGGGGTCGATTCGCAGGTAGTCCAGCCCGGTGCGGCCAGCCAGCCACTGCGTGAGCGCCTCGATGTCCAGCGGCTTGCCGTCGCTGGCGCGTTCCATGGCGACGGCGGCGAGCCGCACCAGCGGATGCTGGACGCTCTCGGCCTGTGAGCACCGGGCCACGGTGCGCCGGGCCTCGTCGGTGGAGATCACGCCGTCATGGCTCAACCATTCCACCAGCCGCCGCCAGTCCAGCGGCCCCTGGTGGGGTGGACGTGCAATGGGCTTGGGCTTGGCGACGCTGGTCATTCGATTGGTTTGAAGACCCGAAGCCACTTGCGGGCGGGCAGGCCCCAGCGAGTTTCGATGGTTTCCGCGCGTTCGGCAAGGGTGGCGCGGTCCGGGCGCTGGGGCTCGCGCAGGGCCAGCACGATGGTGTTGCCCTCCCGCGTGGGCCGGAAGGCCCAAACGCAGCCGGGCCCGAACGCCGCCGTGATCTTCTCCAGGCTCTCGGCAAAGCTCGACGAACGGCCGAACAGGTTCACGGTCATGCAACCATCCTCGGTCAGCAGCCGGCGGCAATCCGAGTAGAAAGCCGTGCTGTCCAGAACGGGCGCGGCAGCCTCGTGGTCATACAGGTCCACCTGGAGCGCGTCCACGGTGCCGCGCCAATACGAATGGGCCGCCACCTCGGCCGCGTCGCCCAGCACCACGGACAGGCGGCTATCGTCGGCCGGCAACTTGAACCACAGACGGCAGGCCGCGACCACCTGCGGATTCAGCTCGATCGCCGTGGTCTTCATTCGCAGCCTCTTGTGGCAGAACTTGGTGAGCGCGGCCGACCCCAGGCCCAGCTGCATCGCGTGCCGTCTGGGCACGGTCGCCGGGTCCACGAACAGCAGCCAGGCCATCATTCGCTGGACATACTCGAGCTGGATCTCGAAAGGCTTGTCCAGCCACATCGCGCCTTGCACCCATTCGGTGCCCAGGTGCAGGTAACGGATATCCCCGTGATCGGAGAAATTGACTTCGGGGAGGACGGGTTCAGTTTGCTTCACTGCCCGGCATTATCCAGTGCGGGGGGATGGACCCAACCCGCGGGCCTTCAGCGCGCGGACGTCGGGAGCAAGGCCGCCAGTTTCGGCAACGCGGCCACGGCGTTGCGGGTGGTCGCTTGCGCCAGCTCGTCCATTCCGATGCCGCGCAACCCCGCCAGCACGGCTGCGATCCGCGGTAGTTCGCCGGGCTCGTTGCGTCCCTGCGTCTCGCCCGCGGCACGCTGCTGCGCCGTGCGATAGAGCCAATGCGGCGGGATGTCGGGCGAATCGGTCTCCAGCACCAGCGCCTCCAGCGGAAGGTCCGTCGCGAGGCGGCGCACCTGCAAGGCGCGTTCATAGGTGAGTGTCCCGCCGAAACCCAGCTTGAAGCCCAGCCGCGCGAACTCCTGCGCCTGGTGCATGCTTCCATTGAAGGCATGGGCGATGCCGCTGACGCCCGCGCGGCGCAAGTGCTTGAGGAGGCCGTCGGCCGAGCGGCGCACGTGCAGGACGACCGGCAACCCGTGCTTGCGCGCCAGTGCCAGCTGCTTCTCATAAAAGAGTTCCTGCCGCGCCGCATCCAGGCCGGGTACGAAATAGTCCAGGCCGATCTCGCCGACAGCCACCAGCCGCGGGTCGCCCCTGAACGCAGTGAGGGCTTCATCGAGCTGGTCCAGGTCTTGCGGAACGGCGTTGCCGGTGCACAGCGGGTGGATACCCAGGGCATAGCTGTCGCCATGCCGGTGGGCCAGATCGCGTACCGCGGCGAAGTTGCCCACCTCGACCGCCGGCAGCACGCAGTGGACGACGCCCTGTGCCGCTGCCCGGTCTCGCACGGCCGTGCCGTCCGCGGAGAATTCCGCGGCGTCAAGGTGGCAATGTGTATCAATCCACGCCGTCATGGCCGCATGATGCCCGATGGGGCGACCCGCCATGCAGGATGGCGCAAACCGTGATACCGTGTGTTTTCGTTTTTCGACAGGTGAACGAATGCGCAGGCCAGCCCTCTACAGCTCCAGCCGATCGGGCCGTTCGGGACCCGACACTCCCCCTGCGGAAGAAGCCGTGCCTGTCCAGCCGGCGCCGGTGCCCAGGCGACGCCGCATCCATCTCTCCAGCACAAGCCTTCTCTGGGCAGCGATCATCGTCCTGGCCGCCGCACTGGCGTTCAATTTCAGCCACGGCATGCGCAACAGCCAGCGCAAGCTGACCCAGGATGACATTAACGCCGCGGTGTTGAAGACGATGGAAACGCAGGTGCTTCCGTCCGAGTATGCGAAGGCTTACGAGAACATCCTGCCCTCGGTGGTGCGCGTGGTGAGCTACGTGAAGAAGAGCCGGCTCAAGGAAGACCATCCCGCAGCGCGCTCGGGCGCCAAGCCCAAGCCGCTCGGCCCGGCCCCGGGCTCCACGGCAGCCGCCGACGACGACGAAGTCGAGCAAGGCGTAGGCACCGGCGTCGTGATCATCGACAAGGGCATCATCCTTACCAATCTGCACGTGGTCTCCGGCGCCGACCGGATCAAGGTGATCTTCTCCGACGGTCTCGAGGCCAACGCCACCATCACCGGCGCGCAGCCCGAGAACGATTTGGCGGTGCTTCAGGCCAGCAAAATCCCCGACGACCTGATCTCCGCCACCATGCGCTCCACGGCGGACCTCGCCCCAGGCGACAAGGTGCTTGCGGTGGGCTTTCCGTTCGGCATCGGCCCCTCGGCCTCCGGCGGCGTGGTCTCCGGACTGAAACGCGCCTTCCGCTCGCCCGAGGGCAAGCAGGAAATGAGCAACCTGATCCAGTTCGACGCCGCCGCCAACCCCGGTAATTCCGGCGGCCCTCTGGTCACCATGGATGGCGAGGTCGTGGGCATCGTCACTGCCATCCTGAACCCGACGCCCGCGCGCACCTTCCTGGGCATCGGCTTTGCCGTGCCTATCGAGAATGCCGCAACCGCCGCCGGCCTGCCGCCGTTCTGATAGCCCGGCCTCTTCCCTTCATCTTCACCTTCCGCGAACACATGGACTCCAACACACGCCAGGACAGTGCCACCGCCCAGTTGATGGAGCAGATCCTCTACGAGGTCAAGCGAGTCGTCGTCGGCCAGGATCGCTTCCTCGAGCGCGTCATGGTTGCCATTCTGGCGCAGGGCCACCTGCTGGTCGAAGGCGTTCCGGGCCTGGCCAAGACGCTGACCGTCAAGACGCTCGCGAACACCGTCCACGGCCAGTTCAAGCGTATCCAGTTCACTCCCGACCTCGTGCCCGCCGACCTCGTGGGAACGCGCATCTACAACCAGAAGACCGGTGAGTTCAGCACCGCGCTCGGGCCGGTGTTCACCAACCTGCTGCTCGCCGACGAAATCAACCGCGCGCCGGCGAAGGTGCAGAGCGCGCTGCTGGAAGTCATGCAGGAGCGCCAGGTGACGATCGCAGGCGAGACGCACAAGGTGCCCAGCCCGTTCCTCGTCATGGCCACGCAGAATCCCATTGAAACGGAAGGTACGTACCCGCTGCCCGAAGCGCAGGTGGACCGCTTCATGATGAAGGTGCTGGTGGACTACCCGACAGACGAGGAAGAGTTCGTGATCGTCGAGCGTGTCACGGGCCCCGCAGTCACGGTCAGCGCCGTTGCCACCACCGAGCAGCTTGCGGAGTTGCAGCGTGAGTGCCGCCGCATCTACGTGGACCCGTCGCTGGTGCAATACGCGGTGCGACTGGTCTCGGCCACGCGCACGCCGGAGAAGCACGGCCTGAAGGACCTGGACAGGTACATCACCTTCGGCGCCAGCCCGCGCGCGACGATCAACCTGACCGAAGGCGCGCGCGCCCTGGCGATGCTGCGCGGGCGCACCTATGCGCTGCCGGAAGACATGACCGATCTCGTCCCCGACGTCATGCGCCATCGCCTGGTGCTCTCGTACGAGGCGCTGTCGGAAGGCCTGTCCCCCGACGCGCTCGTGGCGAAGATCATGGCGAAGATTCCAGCGCCAGCGAAGCCCCTTGAACATGAAAAACTGGCTGCCTGACAGGGCTCCTCCCCGAAGCGCCTCCGGCGCTTCCCCCGCAGGGGGGCCCCACCAGCGGCCCGGCGAAGCCGGCTCCGCGGTGGCCCCGCGGGAGAGCGCAGAGTCCGTGCTCCGGCGGCTGGAGTGGACCGTGATCCGCCGGCTCGACGGCCTGCTGCAGGGCGACTACCGCACCCTGTTGCGCGGCTCGGGCCTGGACCTGGCTGACCTGCGCGAGTACCAGCACCACGATGACGTGCGTCACATCGACTGGAACGTGACGGCGCGGTTGCAGGTTCCGCATGTGCGTGTGTTCACCGAAGACCGCGAGATGGCGGCCTGGTTCCTGCTGGACCTGAGCCCCTCGGTGGATTTCGGCTCCGGCGAGCAGCGCAAGCGCCACGTCTCGGCGGAGTTTGTCGCCGTACTCGCGCGCCTGCTCACCCGCCACGGCAACCGCGTAGGCGCCTTGCTCTACGGCTCTGGCGTGGACACGATGATTCCCACGCGCGGCGGTCGCCGCCATGTGCTGCACCTGCTGCACAGCATCCAGGCGAGGCCGGCATCCGTCGAGTCGGGCACCACCCGGCTGACAGAATTGATCGCGTCGGCCGCCAGCCTCATCAAGCGCCGTTCGACCATTTTCGTGGTCTCCGATTTCATCAGCGAGCCGGGATGGGAGAAGCCGCTCGCCCTGCTGGCCCAGCGTCACGAAGTCGTCGCGGTGCGGGTCCTCGATCCCTTGGAGCTGGATATTCCCGACCTGGGCCTGCTCACGATCCGCGATTCGGAAACCGGCGAGCAATTGCTGGTGGACACGCACGACGCGGGCTTTCGCAAGCGCTTCGCGCGCATCGCGGCGCAGCGCGAGGCCGAGCTGCGCGAGGGTTTCGTTCGCGCGAGCGTCGACGCACTGGAGCTCGCCACGGACGGCGACCTGGTCAATGCAATCGTGCGCTTTGCGGAAATGCGCAAGCGCCGCACGCGACTGTCGTCCGGCGGCGGGATGCCGGCACACCTCAAGCGCGCGGCATGATCATGGCCCCCACGCTTGTCACTTCGTGTACTGCGCTGTCCCCCGAGGGGGCGCAGTCGCCTTGGGGCGGCCCGGCGGCGACTGAGAGGGGACGCAAATGAACTTCCTCTGGCCCGAATTCCTCTGGTTGCTGCTGGCGCTGCCGGTGCTGGTGTTTCTCTATGTGTGGCTGCTGCGCCGCAAGAAGAAGATGGCGCTGCGCTATGCGTCGCTGTCCATCATCAAGGACGCGATAGGCCCCGGCCAGACCATACGCCGCCACATACCGCCTGCGCTCTTCCTGCTGGCCATGGCGGCGATGCTGCTGGCAGCGGCGCGGCCGGTGGCCGTCGTCACGCTGCCGTCGAACCAGCAGACCATCATCCTGGCCATGGACGTCTCGGGCAGCATGCGCGCCACCGACGTGCAGCCCAACCGCCTGGTCGCCGCGCAGAACGCTGCCAAGGCTTTCATCGGCGAACTGCCACGCCACGTGAAGGTGGGCATCGTCGCTTTTGCCGGATCGGCGCAGGTGGCGCAGCTGCCCACCGTCAACCGCGAAGACCTGGTCACGGCCATTGACCGGTTCCAGTTGCAGCGCGCCACCGCCACGGGCAACGCGATCGTCATCTCGCTGGCCACGCTGTTCCCCGATGCGGGCATCGAGCTGTCGTCGCTGCAGGGCGGACGCGATCGCCAGCGCGGCTTCGCCATCGACGGCGAGAAAAAGGAAAAGAAGGAGTTCACGCCGGTTGCGCCGGGCTCCTATACCTCCGCGGCCATCATCATGCTCACCGACGGCCAGCGCACCACCGGCGTCGATCCGATCGAGGCCGCCAAGCTTGCCGCCGACCGCGGCGTGCGCGTGTACACGGTCGGCATCGGCACGGTGGATGGCGAGACCATCGGCTTCGAAGGCTGGTCCATGCGCGTGCGCCTCGACGAGGAAACGCTCAAGGCCATCGCCAACAAGACCAGCGCCGAGTACTACTACGCCGGCACTGCGCAGGACCTCAAGAAGGTCTACGAGACGCTGAGTTCCCGCCTCACGGTGGAGAAGAAGGAAACCGAAGTCTCGGCGCTGCTGGCCATGGCCGCGGCCGTATTGGCGCTGCTCTCGGCCGGTCTATCGCTGCTCTGGTTCAACCGGATCCTGTGATGAGTCTGTCATTGCGGACTTGATCCGCAATCCATCGTCGCCATGGATGCCGGATCGAGTCCGGCAGGCATCAACTCAACAAGCCCGACGTCAACCGCAATTGCCGCCCGCAGCGCGCCGCCAGCGTTTCGTCGTGCGTCACCAGGATGAACGCCGTTCCGCGCTCGCGGGCCAGCCGCAGCATCAGGTCGAACACCACATCCGCCGTGCTGCGGTCGAGATTGCCCGTCGGCTCGTCGGCCATCACGCATGCCGGGTGCGTGACGAGCGCGCGCGCGATCGCAACGCGCTGGCGCTCGCCGCCCGATAGTTCGGCCGGCCGGTGGCGCACACGATCGGCGAGGCCCACGGCGGCCAGGGTTTCGGCCGCCATTCGCGCGCATACCTCCGGCGGCTCGCGCCGGATGCGCAGTGGCATGCCCACGTTGTCCAGCGCGCTGAATTCCGGCAACAGGTGATGGAACTGGTAGACGAAGCCTAAGTGCTTGTTGCGCACGCGCCCTTGCGCGGCGGCGTCCAGCCGCGTGAACTCCTGCCCCATCAGCTCCACGGTTCCGCTGGTGGGTGAATCGAGTCCGCCCAGCAAGTGCAGCAGCGTGCTTTTGCCGGAACCAGAAGCCCCGACGATGGCGACGGTTTCGCCGGCGCTCACATCGAGGTCTACGCCGCGCAACACCTCGACATCCAGTCCGCCTTCGGTGAATCGCTTGGTGATGCCACGCGCCTTGAGGACTACCTCACTCATAACGCAGCGCCTCGGCGGGGTTGACGCGGCTGGCGCGCCAGCTCGGGTAGATCGTCGCCAGGAAGGCCAGGACGAGGGAAATGATGGCAATGGGCATGATGTCCGAGCGCTGCGGATCGCTGGGCATTCGGCTGATCAGGTAGATGTCCTTGGGCAGGAAGCTGGCGTTGAAAAGTTGCTCCAGCGCCGGCACGATCACGTCGATGTTCAGCGCGATGCCCAGGCCGAGCAGCAGCCCGCCGAACGTGCCGATCACGCCCACGGCCGCTCCCTGCACGACGAAGATGCCCATGATGCTGCCGGGGCTCGCACCCAGCGTGCGCAGGATCGCGATGTCGGCACGCTTGTCGGTGACGGTCATCACCAGCGTGCTCACCAGGTTGAACGCGGCGACGGCGACGATCAGTGTGAGGATGATGAACATCATCCGCTTCTCTACCTGCACCGCGGCGAACCACGTGCGGTTCTGGCGGGTCCAGTCCCGCACGAGGAAGTCTCCGCTGAGGGTGCGCTGCAACTCGGCGCCAACTTCCGGGGCCTGGTGCAGGTCCTTGAGCTTCAGCCGGACGCCGGTCGGCCCTTCGAGCCGGAAGATCCGCGCGGCGTCGTCCTGGTGCAGCAGCGCGAGGCCGCTGTCGTACTCGAAGTGGCCGGAGTCGAACGTGCCGACCACCGTCATCTGCTTCAGGCGCGGCACCACGCCGGCCGGGGTGATCTGCCCGCTGGGCGCGATCAGTGTCAGTGGATCGCCCTCGCGCACACCGAGATTGCGCGCCAGTTCGGCGCCGAGCACGATGCCGAACTGGTCGGGCACCAGTTTCGCCAGCACCGGCTGCAAGGTGGCCGCGAGATCGGTCACCTCACCTTCGTGCGCCGGATCGATCCCTCGCACGATGGCACCGCGCATGTCCTCACCCCGCGCCAGCAGCGCTTGCGCCGAGATGAACGGCGCCGCGCCAATGACCTGCGGGTTGCGCCGGGCTTCCTGCATCGTGCGGTTCGCGTCCTGCAGCGCGCCGCCGCCGGTGCCGAAGATCTCGATGTGCGACACGACGCCCAGCATGCGGTCGCGCACTTCCTTCTGGAAGCCGTTCATCACCGACAGGACGATGATCAGCGCCGCCACGCCCAGCGCGATGCCGAGCATGGACACGCCGGAGATGAAGGAGATGAAGCCGTTTCGGCGGGTGGCGCGGCCGGCGCGGGTGTAGCGCCAGCCCAGGACCAGTTCGTAGGGGATTCGCATGCTGGGGGTTGTTGTTGGGCTGGATTGTGGCATCCCGGACAATACGCGCATGTCAGACGGAGTCCACTTGTTAATCCCTTTCGCTTCATCCATGGACGAAGGCTGTGCCCAGGCGCTGCGCGCACTGGACTTGCCGCAGCTGGAAAAGCTGCTGGCGCGGCTCTCGCCCGGCGAACTCGAGGCCGGGAGCGAGCTCTCGCTCTCGATGCCCTACGAAACGGTGCTGGCGCGCGAATTCGGCTTGCCCATCGACGATGGCCACATCCCCTGGGCGGCCTGGCAGGTCCACGAGGCCGGCCGCGACGCCGGCTCCCACGCGTGGGCCTTCATCACACCGTGCCACTGGCGCGTAGGCACCGGCCATGTGGCCATGGACCATCCGCACAACCTGCAGCTGGATGCGCAGGACTCGAAATCCCTGCTTGCCGCAATGCAGCCGTACTTCGAGGCGGACGGCATCTCCCTCGAATACGACGCGCCCACGCTCTGGCTGGCGCACGGCGAGCTTTTCCGGGGCCTGCCCACGGCGTCCCTGGACCGCGTGGTGGGCCGCACCATCGACGACTGGATGCCGCGCACCCCGCAAGCCGGGCCGCTGCGGCGCCTGCAGCAGGAGATGCAGATGCTGCTGTACACGCACCCGGTCAACGAGGAACGTGGGCGCGGCGGGCTGCAACCGGTCAACTCCTTCTGGATCAGTGGCGCCGGCGCACTGCCGTCCGCCGCCGCTGCCACGGCCTCTCCCGGCCTGCAGATCGTCAACTACCTGCGCGATGCCGCCCTGCTGGGCGACTGGCCGGCCTGGGCCGCGGCATGGAAGCAGCTGGACGCCAAGGAATGCCCGCGCCTGCTGCAGGCTCTCGGCGAGGGCCGGCCCGTGGCGGTCACGCTGTGCGGCGAGCGCAGCGCGCGGACCTGGTCGAGCGCGGGCGCCGGCTGGCTGCACCGGCTGGCCGCGCCATTCGCGCGCAAGCAAGCGGCTATGCTGCTCGAACCACTATGAAGATCATCACTCGCGAAATCCCGCCGCGCGCCGCCTGGGCGCTGGAGCAGGCGGGCGTCCATCCCCTCCTCGCGCGCCTGTACGCGGCGCGCGGCGTGCTGGGCAAGGACGAACTGGACGACGGCCTGGCGCGCTTGCTTCCGCCTGCCGGAATGAAGGGTCTGGCCGAAGCGGCCGTGCTGCTGGCCGACGCCCTTGCGGCAGGGCACAAGATATGTATCGTGGCCGACTACGACTGCGACGGCGCCACCGCCTGCGCCGTGGCGATGCGCGGCCTGCGCCTGCTGGGAGCGAACAATCTGGACTACCTGGTGCCCGACCGCGTCGTCGACGGCTACGGCCTCACGCCGCCGATCGCGCAACGCGTCAAGGACCGGGGCGCCGACATCCTGGTCACCGTGGACAACGGCATAGCGAGCGTCGAGGGTGTCGCTACCGCCAATGCGCTGGGCCTGAAGGTTCTCGTCACCGACCACCACCTGCCCGGACCGGCGCTGCCCGAGGCCGCCGTCATCGTCAACCCGAACCAGCCGGGCTGCGCTTTCGAGAGCAAGTCGATCGCCGGCGTGGGCGTGATGTTCTATGTGCTGCTGGCGCTGCGCTCGGAGCTGCGGCAGCGCGGGGTGTTCGATGTGCAGAACCAACCCAAGCTCGACGCGCTTTTGCCGCTGGTTGCACTCGGCACGGTGGCCGACGTCGTCAAGCTTGACGCCAACAACCGCCGCCTCGTGGCGCAGGGCTTGAAGCGCATCCGCGCCGGCGCCCTGCCCTGCGGTCTCGCGGGCCTGTTCACGGCGGCGGCGCGCAATTCAACGGTGGCCACCACCTTCGACTTCGGCTTCGCCCTCGGTCCGCGCATCAACGCGGCCGGGCGCCTGTCGGACATGACCCTGGGCATCGAGTGCCTGCTGACGGACGATGCCGCCCGCGGCGACGAACTGGCGCGCACGCTCGACGGCATCAACCGCGAGCGGCGCGAGATCGAAGGCGGCATGCGCGAGCAGGCGATGGAGATCGCCGAATCCTTGTTCGATGAAGGCGACGAGCCCCCCGCGGCGATATGCGTGTTCGACCCGGACTTTCACGAGGGTGTCGTCGGTATCGTCGCCTCGCGCATCAAGGACAAGTTGCACCGGCCCACGTTCGTCTTCGCGGCCAGCGGGGCGCCCGGCAAAGAGCACGAGCTCAAGGGCTCGGGCCGCTCGATACCGGGCTTTCACCTGCGCGACGCGCTGGACCTCGTGGCCAAGCGACATCCAGGCGTGCTGCTGCGTTTCGGCGGCCACGCCATGGCGGCCGGTTGCACCGTCGCCGAGGATCAACTGGACGTGTTCGAGCAGGCGCTGATCGAGGTGGCGCAGGAATGGCTGGACGCGCCCACACTGTTGCGCCGTCTGGACACCGATGGCCCGCTGGCGCCTGAATACCGCCGGGCCGACCTGGTCGACACACTGCACCACGAGGTCTGGGGCCAGGGCTTCGCGCCGCCTGTCTTCAGCGAGGAAGTGGAGATCATTTCGCAGCGGCTGGTGGGCGAGAAACACCTGCAGCTCAAGTTGAAGCACCAGGGGCAGCCGGTGGACGGCATCTGGTTCGGCCACACGGAGCCACTTCCGGCGAAGGTCAAACTCGCATTCCGGCTGGATGCGGATGAGTGGCAGGGGGTCAGGCGCGTTCGCTTCTTGGTGGAAGGCGCGGAATATTAGTTGTGCTGTCGCACAAGTTCATCGTTTGCGTTGGTTGGTTGGCGGGATCAGGGCGACGGGGCGCTCTACTCCGCGACTGTCCTCCGCCGCCGGGAGGGCGGCTCCCCCTTGATGTCGCTGCGTAGAGCGCCCCGCCACCCTGATCCATCCACCGTTGTGGCTGTTCAAACGTCGGAAGAACCAATGCCGCGCCAAGGGACGTGGATGGCGAGTGGCCGACGCAGTGAGGTCAAGGAGGAGCCGCCCTCCCGGCGGCGGGGGACACGAACGGAGTCGGCCACGCGCCGTCCACGGCCCGCCGCCCGGAACACCGCGCTTGCTCACTTCACGATCGCGCAGTCACTTTACGGTGAGGCTAGGCATGCAGCCCGGCGGGCACCGGCGCCCGCTCGTCGTCGAAGTACGCGAACAGCTTGGCGGCGACTTCACGCAGTTCGCGATCCTGCAGGGTGTGCGCCCGTGCGAGCTGCCACATCGCGTATTCACGGTCGCCGAGCATCATGTCGGAGCTAACGCACCGGCCATGCCCCGACATCAGCAGCGAGAACGCCGCCAGCAGCCGCGTCGGGCAGTACCGCATCGAGCCCGTCAGCTCATCCCATTCGTCCGAAGCATCCAGCGACGAGATGGAAACATCCCAGGGCAGTTGGGCAGAGACGACGGCGTTGTTCATGGGGCACTCCCTTGATGGCAGCTTTGATTTGATAGTAGTCGCGCCGCAGTGCCTGTGCAGTCGGTGCGCATGCCCGGAAACTGTCAGACGCGCGCCCGGCACGTCCGTAGCGATTTGGACGGCCAATGTCGGCCCCAAACGAAAAACGGCGACCATAAGCCGCCGTTGCTACCGGGCACGAGCGAGATCAGCGATAGGCAAAGCTGACGGGAACCGTCGCGCTCATCACCGTGCGGGCCGCGCCGGGCGTGCCGCTTTCCGCGGCCATCACCACATCGGGGGTCCTCGTCGGGTCCACGCGCTTTGCGCAACTGTTGAGTGTGGCGCGGGGAATGTAGCGCAGGCAATCCGCCACCGCCACGCGCTGTACCTGCAACGTGGCATCGCGCACCTCGGCCTTGCGCACCTGGTGGCTGCACAGCATCCAGAACGCCAGAAGCTGCGCTGCGACAAGCGTCACAAGCACGGGCCAGAGCAGCTTGTCGCGCGACATGGCGGCAATCTTTCTGGACGGGTGACGCTGCATCGTGGGCTCCTGAAGGTGGTAACCCATACTAGGAAAGTGGCGACACGCCGTAACGCGGCCATTGGCGCAAGCTGTTGTAGGACAAGGGCGCGCTGCTCAGCCATGCTTACTTTCAGGTCGCTCGGGCGGCGCTGCGCCAAGCGGCCGCGTCACGCCTTGGGCAGCGTCACGCCCTTTTGTCCCTGGTACTTCCCGCCGCGGTCCTTGTAGCTGGTCTCGCAGACCTCGTCACTCTCGAAGAACAGCACCTGCGCGCAGCCCTCGCCGGCGTAGATCTTCGCGGGCAGCGGCGTGGTGTTGGAGAACTCCAGCGTCACGTAGCCTTCCCACTCGGGCTCGAACGGCGTGACGTTGACGATGATGCCGCAGCGCGCGTAGGTGCTCTTGCCCAGGCAGATCGTCAGTACATTACGCGGGATTCGGAAGTACTCCATCGTGCGCGCCAGCGCGAAACTGTTGGGCGGGATGATGCAGTAGTCGCCGTTCATGTCGACGAAGCTCTTCTCGTCGAAGTTCTTCGGGTCAACCACCGTGCTGTGGATATTGGTGAAGACCTTGAACTCCGGGGCGCAGCGAATGTCGTAGCCGTAGCTGCTGGTGCCGTAGCTGATGATCTTGTGGCCCTCGCGCTCGCGGATCTGGCCCGGCTCGAAGGGTTCGATCATGCCGTGCTGCTCGGACATGCGGCGGATCCATTTGTCGCTCTTGATAGACATCGTGCGTTCCTCTTGCCGGCATTTTACGTGCCGGCCAGCGGCGCTCGATCAGGTGCGGACGACGAGCGGCGCCGACGCCTGCAGCGCCTCCTTGGACGGCAGGCGCAGTGCGACCGCGGCCGCGAGCAGCAAAAGCACGCCGGCCGAGCCGAAGGCCGGCCAGTGCGTGCCCCAGGTGTCGAAGCCCCAGCCCCCCAGCCACGAGCTGATCATGCCTCCGACCTGGTGGCCGACGTACGTCCAGCCATAGAGCAACCCGACCAGACGGATGCCATAGACGTCGGCCAGGATCGCCGAGGACAGCGCGATACTGCCGGCCCATACCAGCCCACCGATGACGCTCACGGCGTACAGCTCCATGTGCGTGCCGGCGACGACCAGCGCGAAGAAACCGAGGCCGCGCACAAAGTAGATGGCCGCCAGCAGGTTCTTGCGCGGCAGGCGATCGGCCATTCGGCCGAGGACCAGCGTGCCCAGAATGGCCACCGCCCCGATCAGGCCGATTCCGAGCGAACTGGAGGCGGCGTCGAAGCCATGGTCCATCAGCATCGGCATGCCGTGCGTGCCGAGCAGGTTCATGCTGTAGCCACAGGCGAACAAGCCCAGTGCGACCATCACGAACGGCGTGGTGCGGATCGCCTGCAGGAACGAGAGGTGCGCCAGTGGCGCCGGCGCCACCGCGACCCGATGGCCACCTTCGCCGGGCGGTACATCCTTGTGTTCGGGCGCATCGTCGCGCACCACGAGCAGCGCCATGGGCAGGGCCAGCGCCAGGAACGCGCCTGCGAAACCGGCCAGCGTTCGTTGCCAGCCGAACGCGTCGATCGCCATCGACAGCACCGGCGTCATGATCGCCATGCCGCCCATCGACCCGGTGGACAGGAACAGCAGCGCCATGCCGCGCTGCCGCTCGAACCACTTGCTGATGACGGGTGTCACGGCGACCGGGCCGGTGAAGGCCAGGCCCACCGACAGCAACACGCCGAAGGCGAGCAGGAAGCTCGCAGGGTCGCGCGCAACCACTGTCCAGCCTGACCCGGCCACCACCATCGCGGTACCGGCGAGCAACACGAACCGGGTGCCGCGCAGGTTGACGAGATGTGCCGCCAGCGGCATCGCCAGCCCGTACACCAGCATGCCGACCGCGACGATGGCGGCGAGCAGGCTGCGGCTGAAACCCAGGTCCGCCGCGATGGGCAGGAAGAACGGCCCGATGCTCATGCGCATGCCCACCGTGAGCAGCGTCAGCAGCGAACCAGCCGCGACGATGTTCCAGCCGAAGTACCAGCGGCTGGGGGCGGGACGGGCCGCGGGGTGCGTCATTCAGCCTTCATGCTGCGCCGCGTCGCGTCCGCCTACCACCACCCGCTCTATCGCCCGATCGTCGGCCAGCACGATCAGCGAGAACAGCAATTCGTCCAGGCTGGCCGATTGCGCTGTCTTGCGCGCCAGCAGCGGCGTGCACTGCGGGTCCAGCACGATGAAGTCGGCTTCGCAGCCCGGTTGCAGGTTGCCGATCACCCCATCCAGCCCCAACGCACGAGCCGCGCCCGCCGTGTGCTGCCACCACAGGTTCTGCGGCGAGAGTGACACGCCGCGCTTGGTCTGGCCTTCGCGGCCGACGTAGTACGCTGCCAGCATGGTGTGGAAGGGGCTGAAGCTCGTGCCGCCGCCCACGTCGCTGGCCAGCCCATACTTGAAGCCGGCGCGCTGCGCCGCGTCGTAGTCGAAGAAGCCGCTCCCCAGGAACAGGTTGCTGGTGGGGCTCACGGCCGCGGCCGCGCCGGTGGAGCGCATCAGAGCACGGTCCTCTTCGTCCAGATGGATGCAGTGCGCATAGATCGCGCGCTCGCGCATCAGGCCGAAGTCGTCGTAGATGGCGAGGTAACTGCGAGACGACGGAAACAGCTGGCGCGCCCACTTTACCTCGTCCAGGTTCTCCGCCACGTGAGACTGGATCCACACGTCGGGGTATTTCGCCGCCAATTCGCCGGCGCCGCGCAACTGCGCCTCGCTGCAGCTGGGCGCGAAGCGAGGCGTGATGGCATAGCCCAGCCTCTCCTTGCCGTGCCACTGGCGGATCAGCGTCTCGCTGTCGACGAGGGATTGCTCGGTCTCGTCGCGCACTCCGTCGGGCGAATGCCTGTCCTGCAGCACCTTGCCCGCGATCAACCGCAAGCCGCGCCGCTGCGCCTCGTCCATGAGCGCGTTCACCGAAGACGGATGCGAGGTGGCGAAAGCCATGGGCGTGGTGACGCCGTGGCGCAGCAGCTCGTCGAGGAAGAAGGTTGCCAGCTCTTGCGCATGCGCCTCATCGGAGAAGCGCGATTCGTGCGGGAAGGTGTAATCCTCCAGCCAGGGCAACAGGCCCGCCGCAGGCGAGCCGATCACGTCCGTCTGCGGGAAGTGGATGTGCATGTCGATGAAGCCCGGCGCGATGATGCGGCCGGGCAGGTGCTCCACGGCGACACCCGGATAATTCGGCGCCAGAGTGGTGTAGTCGCCGACGGCACGCACCACCTGGCGGCCCGTGGCGTCGGGGCCGACGACCAGCAGGCCGTCCTTCTCGTAGACCGCCGATTCGTCGTCGGCAAAACGCAGGATCGCGGCGCGATAGGCTTTCATCGCCTCATTTTGCTACCTTGCCCTGCACCCCCGATACGAGAAAATTCATAGACAGTATCTGCTCGTCCGTCATCCATTGCCCTTTTGCCAGGACGGCCTTGCCCTCGTTGTCTTCGATCGGCCCCCGGAATGGCCGCAGCTTGCCCGAGGCAATGTCCTTCTGGCGCGCGAGAACCTCGTCCTGCACGGCCCTGGGCACCCGGGCGCCGAAATCGCCGACGCGGACCATCCCTTCCTTCACGCCACCCCAGACGCTGCCGCTTTTCCAGCTGCCATCGAGTACGGCCTGCGCTCGCCGCTTGTAGTAGTCGCCCCACTGGTGCGTGACCGCGACGATCTGCGCATCCGGCCCGGCCTTGCGCATGTCGGAGTGGTAGGCAACGGCCAGCTTGCCGCGCTCTTGCGCGGCCGTCATCACCGCCGTCGAGCCGGTGTGGAAGGCGATCACGTCCACGTCCTGGTTGAACAGCGTCATCGCCGCGTCGCGCTCGCGCGGCGGGTCGAACCAGGCGTTGAGCCACACCACCTTCACCTGCGCCTTCGGGTTGACCGATCGCATGCCGAGCGTGAACGCGTTGATGCCCTGCAGCACTTCGGGGATGGGAAAGCCCGCCACGTAGCCCGCGACGTCGGTCTTCGTCATGCGGCCCGCGGCGATGCCCGCGAGGTAGCGGCCTTCGTAGTAGCGGGCGTTGGCCACTGCGACGTTGGGCGCCGTCTTGTAGCCGGTGATGGATTCGAACTTAACGTCAGGGAAGTCTTTGGCTACCTTCAGCGTGGGCTCCATGTAGCCAAAGCTGGGCGTAAAGATCAGCTTGTGGCCCTGCTGCGCCAGGTCGCGGATCACGCGCTCGGCGTCGGGCCCTTCGGGCACGTTCTCGACATAGGTCGTCTTCACCTTGCCACCGAGCGCCGCCTCGACGGCCTTGCGCCCTTCCTCGTGCTGGCGCACCCATCCGGCTTCGGTGATCGGCGTGACATAGACGAAGCCGACCTTGAGCGGCTCCGGGGCCGTGGTCTGCGAAAAAACCGGGAAGAAAAAACAGGCGGCCGCGAACGCGGCTACGAGGTTTTTGTACATGGTGGTCCTCTACATGGCCCCGGGATATCAAAAAGCAAAAGGCCGCCGAGGCGCAGCCTTTGCACTATTTTATCGTTCGGAGGCCGGGCGGTGTTTCGGGTGCCACTCGGGCTGAGCCTGTCGAAGGCCCCACTCCCCGTTCGGGCTGAGCCTGTCGAAGCCTTTGCGCCACGCCTCAGTGTATTTACACGCCTTTACCTCGCCAGCAAATCCGCGTGCGGGTGGTCCATGCCGCGCGACGATGCGGCCGGCTTTGCCGGCAAACCTGCGATGAGTGGTTTTGCGCTCGCATCTCGCAACTTATATGGACGCCTCCCATGTGGCAAGCGGGTTTTGGAAGGTCCGGGTCGGCGGGTTCATTGCGGTCTTATATCCGGCCTGT
>Ga0255338_1000451_pt1 | contig 136101 bp, 131 predicted proteins | sample MeOH1_35cm_T4_19_FD_203715 | JGI IMG/M metagenome (GOLD analysis project Ga0255338, IMG submission 203715) | Sandy soil microbial communities from University of British Columbia, Vancouver, Canada - MeOH1_35cm_T4_195 | ecosystem: Engineered > Artificial ecosystem > Sand microcosm >... | reverse complement strand
CCGAACCCGGAAGCTAAGCCTGTCTGCGCCGATGGTACTGCACCCGACAGGGTGTGGGAGAGTAGGACACCGCCGAACACCCGTTACCGGAAGCCCCCCGACCTCGTCGGGGGGCTTCCGGCATTTCTGCATGTTCCGGCCCGTCCGCTCTTGTCCGCGGTCCGGCACAGGCGAATCATTGACTCCACGGTGGTCGCGATCGCCGGCCGTCGGGTGACGTCGGTGGTGGACGGCGACGGGTCGGCCACGGAAATCGTTTGGGTGCGGGCTCGTCCCGCACGCGGAGGCGATGGAGATGTTCATTCAGGTCTGGCAGGGAAAGGTCCGCGACGAGCAGGGGTTGAAGGACTGCCTGCAGCGGTGGACGGACGAGCTGCGCCCCGGCGCCGTGGGCTATCTGGGCAGCACGTCGGGATTCAGTGACGACGGCACCTTCGTGTCGGTGGCCCGGTTCGAATCGGAAGAGGCGGCCCGCCGGAACAGTGAACGTCCGGAGCAGGGCGAGTGGTGGGCCGAGGCGGAGCAGTGCTTCGACGGCGAGATCGTCGTCCACGACTGCCGCGACGTCGAGGTGTGGATGGAAGGTGGCTCCGACACCGCAGGGTTCGTTCAGGTGATGGAGGGGCACAGCCCCGATGTCGGGCGGATGAAGAGCCTGCTCGTGCAGAGCCAGGAACGGGTGCATCAGTTGCGACCCGAGATCATCGGCGGCACGTTCGCCACCTACGGCGACGACGGGTACGTCGAGACCATGTACTTCTCGTCCGAGGACGAGGCGCGTGCCCACGAACGGATGGAGATACCCGACGATCTGCGGCCGCTGCTGGAAGAGGAGATGCGGCTACAGGGCGATGTGCACTACTACGACCTGCACGCACCCATTCTCACCCCGAGCGGCAGGTGATCCGGGAGAACCGTCGGTAGGAAGTCCGGGCCGTGACGACACGGCCCGGACCAGGATCAGGGTCTCGGCCTGTGGGGCAGGGCCTGGGTGAGTCGCGGCGCCCAGCCGTGGGACGGCCAGCGCTTGAGCCCCAGCCGATCCGGCGTCAGACGGGTGTCGACGAAGAGCTTCTCGAGTTCGGGATCGGCGTCGCCGAGGAAGCGGTAGAGGATCGTGCCGCCGTTGTCCTCGGTGCGGGAGGCCGCTTCCCACCCGGTGGCCCGGTAGGCGCCGCGGACGATGTTGTCGGCGACGACCAGGATGGGCAGGCCGTCGATCCGGCGTGCCGACGCTCCGGCCGGCCACGGACGGTCGGCGAGCCCACGGACCTGCTCGGCGGACGCCGATTTCGCCTCGGTGATCCGGAGCACGACGCACGGCGTGGGCAGCTCGGGTGCGGCCTCCGCGGAGTACTGACGAATCAACTCCTCGACGGGACGGGCCACCCGGTCGGATTCCTCGGTGGCGCCGACGAGATTGGTCAGCACGATCTCGCCGTCGTGCGGTTCGAGCAACCCCAGTACCGAGACGAGGGCCTGCGCGGTGAAGCCGGCGGCGTGATCGGCGTCCACGGCCGGGGCCACCCGGTCGGCCACGACGTAGTGACCTACGGAGTAGCCGGAGTCGTAGACGGCACGGATCCGGCGCACGGCCGCGTCGGTTTCGGGGGTCTGTGCGGGCGCGGCTTCGCCGCCGGCGGCGAGTTTGTGGTCTTCGCCGAGCGCGGTCCAGGTCAGGACGAACAGCCGGTTCCCGCGGCCCTGCCCGACGTGCAGGACGGTATGGTCGCGCGGGTCGACGAGGGCGTACACGTAGGCACCGAGCTGTTCGACGACCGTCGCCGGCAGCGGGTCCGGGGTGGGGGTGCGGTCGTCGACGTCGGTGACGATCTCGCGCAGGACGGCCAGACGCAGCGCCACCGGCACGGTTCCGGCGGAGCCCCCGAACAGTTCGCGGTTGGCTGCATCGACAGAGCCGAAGGTGCGTCCGGTGTGGCGGGCCAGGGCGGCGAGCGCATGCGTGAACTCGGCAAGCCGCCGGCGAGGGTCCGCGGCGGTGTCGGGCAGCTCGTTGCTGGTCAGGAACATCTGGATCTCGGGGGACTCCAGGAGGATCTGGGCGATGTTCTGAGGAACTGTCCACACGGTACGCATGAGGCGACTGTAGGCCAGTCTTTCCCGGGCAGCGGGTTACGTGCTCAAACGCGCCGCACAAGGAGGTCGGTCACCGTGCGGACACCCCGTCGTGGTGTCGCGGACATGTCCCCGTGGTGTGACGGCAGACACGTTCGAAGGGGTCGTGTGCTACACGAAGGGCACGATTCCCGGCACCCCTGCTCCCCGGGAGTGGCTCGTCGCTTAACGTAGACACGTGAGCATCCCAGTCCCCGATGCCGCGCGGTCTGCGGCGAGCCCAGCATCGAACTGGCCCGCGATTCTGACGTGGCGGGCGTACGACGTTCCTCGGATGGAGTCGGTGCGTGTCCAACTGAGCGGCGATCGCATCAAGGCGGCGGGCCGGATCGTGGGCGCGCAGTGCGCGGAGCATCCCGCGTTCAGCGCGTCGTACGACCTCGTGACCGACGAGAACGGTGTCACGCGCCGGTTGTCGGTGCGCACGACCCTGGCCGCCGGTGAGAGGCACATGTCGATCAGCCGGTCCGAGGAGGGCATCTGGATGGTCGACAACGGCACCCAGCACCAGCGGTCGGCGTTCGGCGGTGCACTCGACGTCGACGTCATCCTCAGCCCGTTCTTCAATGCGCTGCCGATCCGCCGCTACGGGCTGCAGTCCGGCGCGGACGAACTCGAGGTGCCGGTCGTCTACGTGAATCTGCTCGATCTCGGCATCGAGGAGGCCACGCTCGTCTACAGCAGCGCAGCCGACGGCATCCACGTCCTGTCCCCGGTGTCCAGTTCGTCGGTGACGGTCGACGGCGATGGGTTCGTCGTGAACTACCCCGGCCTGGCGGGACGGATCTAGGACGGGTCGGTCAGGAGAGGTCGGTGCCCTCCACCGCCATCGCGAGTGCCAGAGCCGTGGACTCGCCGGGATGACTGCCGTGCCCGCCGGTCCCGGAGGTCAGCCCGACCACCTGTACGCCGATGGGGAGATCACCGCCGCCCGGAGCAGGGACGGACACCGCCGGTACGCCGAGCACGCTGAACGGGATGCACATCTGCAGCAGTGGCCCCCGCAGCGCCGCGGGATCGCTGTCGAGCGCGGCCGAGCGCAGCGGGGTCGTGACGGTGATCAGCGCATCCAGCCCGTCGTCGCGCCGTAGCCGGCGCAGGACGTCGCGGCGCAATCGGACGGCCGCCCGCACGGCCCGGACGTAGTCCGTCGCCGGACGGTCCCGCTGAGCCGCGAGCAGCGCCGCGGTGGCCGGCTGGTAGAGGTCCGGGTCGTTCTCGAACCAGCGCTGATGGGTTTCGTACGCCTCCGAGCCGGTGACGACGGGATAGACGCCGAGGAGGTCGTCGGTTTCCGGCAGGGGCACGTCCCGCACCTCGGCACCGAGATCGGTGAGGGTGCGGCAGGCGTCGTCGAGCGCGGACTCGAACGCAGCGGGCACGTCCCAGATGCCGCCGCGCAGCCGTCCGACCCGCAGTCCCGAGACGGGTGTGCGCAGGTGCGCGATTCCGGGCAGCGCGCCCCAGGCCAGGGCCGCGTCGAGGACGTCGCGGGCGAGCAGGCCCACATGATCGAAGGTGGTGGACAGGGGGAAGACCCCGTCGACCGGCAACGCGCCGAACGTGGGCTTGAGGCCGACGACGCCGCACAGCGCCGCCGGGGTGCGCACGCTGCACCCGGTGTCGGTGCCCAGTGCCAGCGGCACGATGCCCTTGGCGACGAGCGCCGCCGACCCCGAGGACGAGCCGCCGGTGATGCGGGTGGGATCGTGCGGGTGCCGGGCCGGCCCGGCCGCGTTGACCAGGCCGCTGGGCCCGTACGCGAACTCGTGCAGGTGGGTCTTGGCGACCACGACGGCGCCGGCCTCGCGGAGCCGCTCGACGATCCTGGCATCCTGCGCGGCCGGCGCCGCGTCGGCGAGGACCTTGCTGCCGCAGCGGGTCGGCATGCCCGCGACGTCGATGTTGTCCTTGACGGCGACGGCGACACCGTGCAGCGGACCGATCCAGTTGCCGGCCGCGAGCTCGGCGTCGGCGCGGGCCGCCGATTCGAGGGCCGCGCCGTCGTTGCGGGCGGCCACGAGATTCGACCACGGCGTGCCGTCGAGGGCGTCGAGGTCGGCCAGCACCTGCCGGACGTGTTCGGTGGCGGTCAGCTCGCCTTTCGCGAGTGCCGCGGTGGTGTCGCGCAGCGTCACCGCGTCCACACCTCGCCGCGACGACCCGCCTCGCGCAGTCGGGCGAGCCAGTCGTCGTCGCCGGGGACGACGCCGGTGACGGGTCGGCGGTCGCGTTGCTCGAACCGTCGCCGGGCGGCGTGACCAGCGGCGGTCAGCTCGGCGGTGCTGCCGTCGGCGAGCTGTTCCCGAGCGACCCGCAGCACCTCGAGGGTTTCGTCGAGGGCCGTGAGCAGCGCCGGGGCGTTGCCCTCACACATCGCGTCGACCAACGTGGGGGTGGTCCCGGCGACGCGGGTACCGTCGCGGAACGATCCCGCCGCCAGACCCAGCGCCAGGTCGCCGCCGGCGGCCCCGGACAGTGCCAGCGCCTCGGCGAGCAGATGGGGCAGGTGCGAGACGCGGGCGACCGCCGCGTCGTGCTCGCCCGATTCCGCGGGTACGACGACGGAACCGCAGTCGAGGGCGAGCTCGGCGACCTGCGTCCACACGTCGGGGTCGGTGCCCTCGTCGACGGTGACCACCCACACCGCGTCGCGGAACAGCTCCGCGAATCCCGCCGACCACCCGGACTCGGCGGTGCCCGCCATGGGATGGCCCCCGACGAAGCGTGCGGAGAGTCCGTGGGCGGCGACCAGGGCGGCGACCTGCGACTTGACGCTGACCACGTCCGTCAGCGCCACGTGCGGGGCGTGCTCGGCGACCGCCGCGAGCACGGCGCCGACTGCGGGTACGGGCACGGCGACGACGACGAGGGCGTCGGATTCCGCGGCGCGCCGCAGCGTGGCCGGCAGGTCGGTGGAGGCGTCGAATCCGTCGGCTCGGGCGGCCTCGACGGGCTCCGGCGAGCGGTTGTACCCCCAGGCCTCGCGGCCCGCGGCGACGGCCGCACGCAGCAACGATCCGCCGATCAGGCCGAGGCCGAGTACGCACACGGGCGGGGTGGACGCGGAGGTGGGCACCCGACCAGGTTGGCACATCGCCCGCTGGACTTCATTCACGGGACCGCGCCGACTACCGTTGCGCCCATGGCTGCGCAGCGTGCGGGGAACAAGAGTCCCTCCGTGAGTTCGACCGAGGATCTCGACGGGTTCGGGGTCGCCGTGACGCGGGAGGACGGTCGCTGGAAGTGCAAGGCACTGTCGGCGGCGGTGTTGACGAGCCTCGAGGTGGCCGACCGGGAGCTGCGCGAGTTGCGCAGCACCGGGGCGATCTTCGGGTTGCTCAACGTGGACGACGAGTTCTTCGTCATCGTCCGGCCGGCCCCGTCGGGCACGCGTCTGCTGCTGTCGGACGCGACGATGGCGGTCGACTACGACATCGCCGCCGACGTGCTCGATGCGCTGAACATCGAGATCCCGGACATCGACCCCGACGAGCTCGACGACATCGAGCCGTGGGAGGAGGGCGACCTGGGAATCCTGGCGGACCTGGGATTGCCGGAGCCGGTGCTGGCGGTGATCGCCGCCGAGACCGACCTGTATCCGGACGAGCAGATCGACGAGATCGCCCAGCGGCTCGGGTTCGACGATGTGCTCGCCACGGCGCTGGACAAGCTGCGCCGCTAGATGGGCCTGCGCGACGACGAGGCGCTGATCCGGGCCGCGCTGGAGGCGGCCGCCGCGGCGCCGGCCGGGGACGTGCCGGTGGGTGCCGTCCTGTTCGCCGCCGACGGGACCGAACTGGCCCGGGCGGCGAATTCGCGGGAGGCGACGGGCGACCCGACGGCGCACGCGGAGATCCTGGCGCTACGCGCGGCCGCGAAGGTGCACGGCGACGGCTGGCGCCTCGAGGGCACGACGCTGGCCGTGACGCTGGAGCCGTGCACGATGTGCGCGGGCGCGCTGGTGCTGGCCAGGGTGCATCGCGTGGTCTTCGGGGCGTGGGAGCCGAAGACGGGTGCGGTGGGGTCGCTGTGGGACGTGGTGCGTGATCGCCGGCTCACCCATCGTCCGCAGGTGCGCGGCGGGGTCCTCGAGAAGGAATGCGCCGCAGTGCTCGAGGACTTCTTCCGCGCGCAGCGGCTCCCGGAACCGTCGTGACCTGGGGATTTCAACTCCGGGACCGAATCCGGTAAAGTCGTGGGCGGTGGCGTGTCCGAGCGGCCTAAGGAGCACGCCTCGAAAGCGTGTGACGGGTAACCCCCGTCCGAGGGTTCAAATCCCTCCGCCACCGCCACGAACGGCCCCGATCCGATTCACCGGATCGGGGCCGTTGTCGTTCGTCGAATGTGCAGTTCTCGTCGGGTCACCCGGCGTGTCGTGACGACAACTGCGCACTCGTGACCGTGGCCGGGCGCGACGGCGCCCAGCCCGGAGGGCCGAACACGTACCCCAGCTTGTCGCGCCCGCGGGTCGCGGTACGCCAGTCGCGGGCGATGGCCTGGTATTCGTGCGTCTGCAGCCGCCAGATGTTGTAGGTGCCGACGGGCTTGGTGAGTCCGTACGTGGGGCGGTGGGTCTCGCGGCGGAAGGTGCCGAACAGGCGGTCCCAGAGGATCAGGATGCCGCCGTAGTTGCGGTCGAGGTATTCGGGGTCGCAGCCGTGGTGCACCCGATGGTGCGACGGGGTGTTGAAGACGAACTCGACGGGCCGGGGCAGCGTGCCCACCCGCTCGGTGTGCACGAAGAACTGGTACACGAGCGAGACGGAGAATCCGACGAACACCATCCACGGCGGGATGCCGAGGAAGGGCAGCGGCAGCCACATGAGGATCTCGCCGCTGTTGTTCCACTTCTGGCGCAGGGCGGTGGCGAAGTTGAAGTACTCGCTCGAGTGATGCGCCTGGTGGGTCGCCCACACCAGGCGCACCCGGTGTGCCGTCCGGTGGTACCAGTAGTAGAGCACGTCGATGCCGAGGATCAGGATCGCCCACGTGTACCAGGCGTCCGCCGGTAGGTGCCACGGTGCGAGATACACCCAGATCGCCGAGTAGCCGACGAGAGCCAGCACCTTCCACGCGGCGCTGGTGCCGATGGAGACGAGTCCCATGGAGATGCTCGTGCGTGCGTCACGGGCCTCGTAGCCACCGCGGGGCGGGCGGGTGTGCCCGTCGGCCCCGGGTTCGACGTGCTCGAGCGTGCGCGCGGCGGCCCACTCGAGAGCGAGGAACAGCAGGAACGCCGGGATGGCCAGCGCGACGGGGTCGTGCAGGGGCTCGAGCAGCGACGCCCAGGACGCCGTCAGGGTCTCCCACATTCGGTCCTCCGGGAGTGATGTGAACAGGCGTCCAATCTACCGGAATGTGTTGCCGGTCACTACGGAGGTCCGGCGGTCACCGGGGCAGCGGCCGGCCGTCGGGGCGCAGGCCGGCGAGGTAGATCGCGATCATCCGGGGCACGAGGCCGGGCACGACGTCGTCGACGAACCGCACGTGGGGCCGGGTGAGCCGGGCGACCGCCATGATCACCTCGATCGGCCGGACGTCGTCGCGGACGAGACCTGCTCGCTGTGCGGCGTGGACGAGTTCGGTGACGCGCGCCTTGGTGCCCTCCCGGATCTCGAGGACGTCATCGGGCAGTTCCCGGTAGCTCTCGACGATGAGGGCCGGGATCAGGGCGCCGAGCCGCAGCCGGACGGCGGTGTCGACGAATTCCGTCCAGGCGCGTTCGGGATCCGACGCCATCGCGGCGAGGGCGCGGTCCGCGGCCGCGCCCGCCTCGATGAGGGTGCGACGGGCCACCGCGTGCGCGAGATCGTCGCGCGTGGGGAAGTTGCGGTAGAGGGTGGCGATGCCCACGCCGGCACGCTCGGCGATGGCGTCGAGGGGTGCGTCGTGTCCCCGTTCGGCGAGCACGTCGCGGGCGGCGAGGATCAGGGCCTCGCGGCGGCGGGCGGCGTCGGCGCGCATGCACTCTCCTGTGGTCGGCGGGTTGACATCCCCGCTCCTACCGGAGGAATATACTCCACATAAACGGAGAGCAATCCTCCACTTCAAGGAGTCGTCATGGCCGCCCCGACCTCCTCCCCGGACACCTCCACCGCCCGGCACACGCCGCCCGCCGCCGTCCGCGTCGTCGGCGTCGTGTTCGCGCTCACCGCCGTGATCGCCCTGATGCTCGTCGCCTTCGCCGCGCCCGCCGTGAACAGCGGCCCGCACGCTCTGAAGATCGGCGTCGCCGGGCCGGACCAGGCCGTCGCCCGGATCGAGGCCGGTCTCGCCGACGCCCGGCCGGGCGCGTTCTCGCCACAGCGATACGACGACGTGGAGGCGCTGCGCACGGCGATCGAGCAGCGTGCGGTCGTCGGCGGTCTCGCCGTCGAACCGGACGGGCCCGCGATGTATGTCGCCGGCGCGGGCGGGGCCCCCGTCGCGCAGGTGCTGACCGCCACGGCCGCCGGACTGTCGCAGACACTCGGACGGCCCGTCCCCGTGCGCGACGTCGTGCCGCTGCCCGCCGACGACCCGGCCGGGGCCGGCCTGAACTCGCTGGCCCTGCCCCTGGTTCTCGGCGGTCTGGTGCCGGCGATCGCGCTCGTCAGGTTGTTCCCCGGGCGCGTCGGCCTGCGCGTGCTCGGCGCGATCGGCTTCGCGGTGCTCGCGGGGCTGACTCTCACTGCCGTCCTGCAGTTCGGGTTCGGCAGCCTGACCGGGAACTACTGGGCGACCGCGGGGGCGCTCGCGCTGAGCCTGGCCGCCGTCTCGCTGCCCCTGCTGGGCCTCGAGTCGCTCTTCGGCCTGCCCGGCTTCGGTGCCGGTGCGGTCCTGATGCTGTTCGTCGGCAACCCGCTGTCGGGCTTCGCGACCACCGCGGCGTGGTTGCCGCAGGGATGGGGTGCGTTCGGCCAGTTGCTGCCACCGGGCGCCGCGGGGACCGTGGTCCGCTCGGTCGCCTTCTTCGACGGACACGGCGGTGGGACGGCGGTGCTGGTGCTGAGCGCATGGGTCGTCGTCGGGCTCGCGCTGTGTGCGGCGTCGGCGCGTCGGCGCACGGTCACCGCGTGACCGGCGATCGCGGGACGGGACTCGCGCGCTTTTCCCCCGGTTTGGTAGGAATTCTGTGTCCGTCGCCGCCGGCGGCGCAGGATCGAACCGAGGAGCGCGACGTGCACATCACCGCCCGGGTGGACTATGCCGTGCGCACGCTGCTCGAACTCGCGGCGGCAGGCGAGGCGCCCGCCAAGGCCGAGAACCTGGCGCGGGCGCAGAACATCCCGCACAAGTTCCTCGAGGCGGTGCTCGGCGACCTGCGCCGGGGCGGGCTGGTGCGCAGTCGCCGCGGCCCGGAGGGTGGGTACTGGCTGGCGCGGCCGCCCGAGAAGATCTCCGTCGCGGACATCATCCGCACCGTGGAGGGCCCGCTCGCGTCGGTGCGCGGCCAGCGGCCGGAGGACGTGGTCTACACCGGACCGGCCGAACGCCTGCGCGACGTGTGGATCGCGGTGCGGGTGAATCTGCGGGCCGTCCTCGAGGAGGTCACCCTCGCCGACGTCGTCGCGGACGATCTTCCCGGGTTCGTGTCCGACCTGACCGCCGATCCGGGCGCCTGGGAGCGACGCCGCACGTGAGCGCCGCCACACCGTGCGGAGCGGTGTGGGCAAACACATATTCTTGCAGGACTCTGCAAATTTGCAGGACTCTGCAAGGTGCGTACCGTGGAAGACGTGACCACTTCGCCCGGCCTGCGCGACCGCAAGAAGGCCGCCACGCGAGCAGCGCTCGTCGCGGCCGCGGCCGACCTCGCGCGGGAGAGGGGGCTCGACGGTGTCACGGCCGACGCCATCGCCGCCCGGGCCGGGGTGTCCACCCGCACCTTCCACAACTACTTCGCCGGTAAGGAAGAGGCCGTCCTCGCGCACCTCGAGGGGTTGGTGCACGCGTGGGTCGGGCGCCTGCACGCGCGGCCCGCCGGTGAGCCCGTGTGGGAATCGATGGAAGCCGTTGCACGGGAAATAGTTTCGGATCCCGGCGGTGACTTCGTCGAGCTGTGCACGACCACGGAGCTGCTCGAACAGAGCCCCGCCCTGCTGGCGCGCCGCGTCGAGATGGAAGTGCGCGCCTCGCAACTGCTCGTCGAGGCCATCGCCGAGCGCACCGGCACCGACCCCCGGGTCGACCTGTATCCGAGCCTGGTCCGCTACGCCGCGGTCTCGGCCATGAAGTCGGCAGTCGAACTGTGGCTCGCCGGCACCTCGGGGGCGACGTCCCCGGAGGAGCTCGTCCGAGCCGCCTTCGAGCAACTGCGACAAGGCCTTTCCTAAGACATCTGCACGACACATCCGGAAGACGAGGTTCCCCGTGGCGACCTATCTCTATCGGATCGGCAAGTTCGCCTATCGGCGAAAAGGCACGGTCCTCTCCCTCTGGCTGGCGATCCTCGTCCTCTTCGGAGTGGGTGCGGCCACCCTGTCCGGGCCGACGACCGACTCGTTCTCCATCCCGGGCACCCCCGCGCAGCAGACGCAGGACCTGCTCGCCGAACGGTTCCCGAACGCCGAGGACCCGATGAACGCGCTCAGTGCCCGCTACGTGTTCGCCGCCCCCGAAGGCGGGACCCTCGACGAACCGCAGAACCTCGCGGCGATGAACGAGGTGCTCGCGGCGATCCGCGGCATCGACAAGGTGGCCGCTGCCGCCAAGATCGACCCGGCAGTCGCCACCCCCGAGCAGCAGGCCGCCGTCCTCGTCGACCCCGTCGCCGCGAACGCCGGTCTCGTCGAACGGATGAAGGCCGCCGCGGAGCAGCAGGGCAAGCCGGAGGAGACCGCGCTCGCCGACGCGGCCGCGCTGTCGCCGCTGAGCCCGGACCGTACCGTCGGCTTCGTCACCGTCCCGTTCGAGGGCGGCTTCGGCGACGTCGACGACACGATGCGTGAGCAGATCGCCGCGGCTGCGGAGATCGGCCGGGACGCAGGGCTGAACGTCCAGGTCAGCGGAACCGCCGCCGCGGAGGCCGAGATGCCCGGTGGCGTCACCGAACTCATCGGCATCGGCATCGCCGCCGTCGTCCTCGCCATCACCTTCGGCTCGCTCGTCGCCGCGGGCCTGCCGTTGATCACCGCCATCATCGGCATCGCCATCGGCAGCCTCGGAATCACCGTCGCCACCGGTTTCGCGGACCTGAGCTCGATGACCCCGACGCTGGCGATCATGATCGGTCTCGCCGTCGCGATCGACTACTCGCTGTTCATCGTCTCCCGGTTCCGCCACGAGATCACCGTCACCGCCGACCGGGCCGAGGCGGCCGGACGTGCCGTGGGCACCGCAGGCTCGGCCGTCGTGTTCGCCGGCCTGACCGTGATCATCGCCCTGATGGCGCTCAGCGTGGTGGGGATCCCGTTCCTGTCCGCGATGGGGTACGCGGCCGCATTCACGGTGTTCATCGCCGTGCTCATCGCGATCAGCCTGCTGCCCGCGATCCTCGGCCTGTTCGGGCGCAAGGCGTTCGCCGGCCGCATCCCGGGCCTGAAGGACCACGATCCGGAGGCCGACACCGACACCCCGAGCGCCGCCCAGCGCTACATCCGCTGGGCCACCGGCAAGCCGCTGATCCCGCTCGTCGCCGGCGTGCTGCTGCTCGGCATCCTCGCGCTGCCCGGCGCGAACCTGCAGCTCGCCCTGCCCACCGAGGCGACCGGCGACCCGAAGACCAGCGCCCGGCAGGCCTACGACCTCGTGAACGAGGCGTTCGGTCCCGGCCGCAACGGTCCGCTGCTCGTCGTCGCCGACGCCCGCGAGACCACCGTCGCGCCGCAGGAGGCGTTCGGGGAGGTCGTGCAGCGCCTGTACGAGCAGGACGAGGTGGTCAACGCCCAGGTCGTGGCGGTCAACGAGGCCGGTGACACCGCGCAGATCATGGTCACCCCCCGGTCGGGCCCCAGCGAGCCGGCGACGATGGATCTCGTCTCGAGCATCCGCGACCAGGAGGCCCAGCTGAACGACGAGATCGGCGTCTCCTACGGCATCACCGGACAGACCGCCCTCGAGGGCGACGTGTCCGAAACCCTGCAGAGCGCGCTCGTCCCGTATCTCGCGGTGGTCGTCGGGCTCGCGTTCATCCTGCTGATGCTCGTGTTCCGGTCGATCCTGGTGCCGCTGACCGCGACCCTCGGATTCCTGCTCAGCGTCCTGGCGACGTTCGGCGCCACCGTGGCGGTCTTCCAGGAGGGCTGGGGCGGGCTCGTCTCCAACCCGCAGCCGATCGTCAGCTTCATGCCGATCTTCCTCATCGGTGTGGTCTTCGGGTTGGCGATGGACTACCAGGTCTTCCTGGTGACCCGCATGCGGGAGGAATTCGTCCACGGCGCCTCCGCGAAGGAGGCCGTGCGGATCGGGTTCGCCCACGGCGCCCGGGTGGTCACCGCCGCCGCGGTCATCATGATCTCGGTGTTCGCGGCCTTCATCGCGGAACCGAACTCGTTCATCAAGTCGATCGGCTTCGCGCTCGCCGCCGCCGTGTTCTTCGACGCGTTCGTCGTGCGCATGGTGATCATCCCGGCGGTGATGGCGCTCCTCGGCGACAAGGCCTGGTGGCTGCCGAAGTGGCTGGACCGCATCCTGCCGAACGTGGACGTCGAGGGCGAGAAGCTCCGCCGTGAGCTGACCGCCCCCGAGCCCACCCGCGAGCCGGCGCACACATGACCGGGCCCGGGCACCTCTTCCGTTCCCGCGGGGGCGGAAAAGGTGCCGGGAACCGGGCCCCTGCACCGGTAGCGTGGTGATCATGCTGGTCCGGTTGCTCCTGCGGTTCCTGCGCCCGCACCGCGGGGCGCTGCTCGCGGTGGTGCTGCTGCAGACGGTGGCCACCGGCACCATGCTGATCCTGCCGGCCCTCAACGCCGACCTGATCGACTACGGCGTCGCCCGCGGCGACATCGGCTACATCCTGACCACCGGCGCGGTGATGCTGGCGATCAGTTCGGTGCAGATCGGCTGCTCGATCGGTTCGGTGTACTTCGCGGCGCGCACGGCCATGGCGGTCGGCCGCGACGTGCGGCTCGCCGTGCTCCGTCGCGTCGGCGAGTTCTCCGCCCGCGAGTTCGGCCGGTTCGGCGCGCCGTCGCTCATCACCCGCAACACCAACGACGTGCAGCAGGTGCAGATGCTCGTGCTGATGAGCTGCACCATCGTGGTGATGGCCCCGATCATGGGCATCGGGGGCATCGTCATGGCGCTGCGCGAGGACGTCGGCACGTCGCTGGTACTCGTCGCCGCCGTGCCCGTCCTCGCAATCACCATGTTCGTCCTGATCGCGCGGATGGTGCCGGCCTTCCGCGTGATGCAGGTGCGCATCGACGCCGTCAACCGGATTCTCCGCGAACAGATCACCGGGATCCGCGTGGTGCGCGCGTTCGTCCGCGAGCCCACCGAACGGGAGCGGTTCGAGGTCGCCAACGGGGAACTGACCGACACCGCGTTGCACGTCGGCCGCATCAACGCCCTGCTGTTCCCGCTCGTGATGCTCATCGCGAACGCCACGAGCGTGGCCGTGCTGTGGTTCGGTGGCCACCGGATCGACACCGGCGACATGCAGGTCGGGTCTCTCACCGCGCTGCTGAGCTACATCATGCAGATCCTCATGGCGGTGATGATGACGTCGTTCGTGGCGATGATGGCGCCGCGCGCGGCCGTGTGCGCCGAGCGGATCCTCGACGTGCTCGACACCGAATCGTCGCTGCCGACGCCGGCCCGGCCCGTCCGCACCCTCGCCACCCCCGTGACCCTCGAGTTGCGGAGTGCGGCGTTCGCGTACCCCGGTGCCGACGCGCCCGTCCTGCGCGACGTGACGTTCCGGGCCGAACCAGGCAGCACGACCGCCGTGATCGGTGGTACCGGCTCCGGCAAGACGACCCTGCTCCGGCTGATCCCGCGGCTGATCGACGTCACCGCCGGCGCGGTCCTGGTGGGCGGCACCGACGTGCGCGAGCTGGACCCGCAGGTGCTGCGCTCCGCGATCGGTCTCGTACCGCAGCGGGCCTACCTGTTCTCCGGCACCGTCGCCGAGAACCTGCGGTACGGCCGCGCCGACGCCACCGACGACGAACTCTGGCACGCCCTCGAGGTCGCGCAGGCGGCGGACTTCGTCCGGGCGATGCCGGAGGGACTCGACACCCTCGTCGCCCAGGGCGGCACGACGGTCTCGGGCGGACAGCGTCAGCGCCTGGCCATCGCCCGGGCGCTGGTCCGCCGGCCGTCGATCTACCTGTTCGACGACGCGTTCTCGGCTCTGGACCAGGCCACCGACGCGCGGCTGCGGGAGGCGCTGTTCCCGGAGACCCGCGATGCGTGCGTCGTGGTCGTCGCGCAACGGGTGTCCACGGTGCTCGACGCCGACCGCATCGTCGTCCTCGACGGCGGGGCCGTCGTCGGCTCGGGCACGCATCTGGAGTTGCTCGCGAGCTGCCCGACCTACGCCGAGATCGTCGAGTCGCAGCGCATGGTGAACGCATGACCGAGCGCAAGGAGGCGGGACCGCGGCTCGGGGGTGTGGACCCGGGCGCCCCGGAGAACCGGGCTCGGCAGAAGTGGCCGGCCACCAAACGGCTCGTCGGCCTGTTGCGGCCGCATCGGTGGGCCGCATCCGTGGTGCTCGTGCTGGCCGTGCTCGGGGTGGTGGCGTCGTCGGTGGCGCCCCGGGTTCTCGGTCACGCGACCGACCTGATCTTCAGCGGGGTGATCGGCCGGCAGCTGCCGGCCGGGTTGTCGAAGGAGCAGGCCGTCGAGGCGCTGCGTGCGCAGGGACGTGACCAGTTCGCGGAGATGGTGTCGGCGATGTCGCTCGTGCCGGGCGCGGGCATCGACTTCGCCGCCCTCGGCCGCACCCTCGTGTTCGTGCTCGCGCTGTATCTGCTGTCGTCGGGCCTGATCTGGCTGGCGGCGTACGGGCTCAACGAGATCGTCCAGCGCGTCATCCGCGACCTGCGAACCCGGGTGGAACGCAAGGTGCATGCGCTGCCGCTGCGCTATTTCGACTCCCACTCCCGAGGTGACCTGCTCAGCCGCGTCACCAACGACATCGACAACATCTCGCAGGGTCTGCAGCAGTCGATCAGCCAGCTGGTGCTGTCGGTGCTCACCCTGCTCGGCCTCGTCGTGATGATGGTGTGGATCTCGCCGCTGCTCGCACTCGTCGCGATCCTCATGGTGCCGGCGTCGGTGGTGGTGACCGCGGTGGTGGCGAAGCGGTCGAAGCGGCACTTCGTGACCCAGTGGAAGACCACCGGCAACCTCAACGGTCAGATCGAGGAGGCCTTCACCGGCCACGAACTCGTCACCGCGTTCGGCCGCACCGCCGAGGTCGAGCGCCGCTTCACCGAAACCAACGACGAACTGTTCCGGGCCGGGTTCCGGGCCCAGTTCGTCTCCGGGCTGGTGATGCCGCTGGTGATGTTCATGAGCAACCTCAGCTACGTCGCGATCGCCGTGCTCGGCGGGTTGCGGGTCGCGTCGGGCACCGTCAGTCTCGGCGAGGTGCAGGCCCTGATCCAGTACTCGCGCCAGCTCGGCCAGCCGCTCGGTCAGATCGGCGCGATGGTCAATCTGCTGCAGTCCGCGGCGGCGTCCGCCGAGCGGGTGTTCGAGATCCTCGACGAACCCGAGCAGGAACCCGATCCGCCGGCCCCCGTCACCCCGTGGGGGCGGTACGGCCTGGTCGAGTTCGAGGACGTCTCGTTCTCGTACCTGCCGGAGCGGCCGCTCATCGAGCATCTCGACCTGCGGGTCGAGCCGGGGCAGATGGTCGCGATCGTCGGACCGACCGGCGCCGGCAAGACCACGCTGGTGAACCTGATCCTGCGCTTCTACGAACTGGATTCGGGACGCATCCTCGTCGACGGCGTGGACATCACGACCATGAGCCGCGACGAGCTGCGCTCGCGCATCGGGATGGTGCTGCAGGACACCTGGCTGTTCGGCGGCACCATCCGCGACAACATCGCCTACGGCCGGCCGGACGCCACCGAGGACCAGATCCTCGAGGCCGCACGCATCAGCTACGTCGACCGGTTCGTGCGGTCCCTGCCCGACGGCTACGACACCGTGATCGACGAGGACGCCGGCAACATCAGCGCGGGGGAGCGGCAGCTGATCACCACCGCCCGCGCCTTCCTCGCCCAACCGTCCATCCTGATCCTCGACGAGGCCACCAGCTCGGTCGACACCCGCACCGAGTTGCTCGTGCAGCATGCGACGGCGGTGCTGCGCCGCGATCGCACCAGTTTTGTGATCGCGCATCGGCTCTCGACCATCCGCGACGCGGACCGGATCGTGGTGATGGAACACGGACGCATCGTCGAACAGGGCACACACGACGAGCTCCTCGAGGCGGGCGGCGCCTACTTCCGCTTGTACGACGCGCAGTTCCGCGCCCTCGTGGAGTGAGGGTCGGCAGGATCGTCGCGCCGGTTGTGGATCCGCGCGCGGCATTGCCGGAGCGGATTCCGGAGGGGCGAGCGAATTTCCGGCGGGAGGGCCGGGCCGTTCTTCACCCGTGCGGCACGTCGGCGGTGCGGGGGTGCTCGGCGACGACCAGCCGCCGGGCCCGCACCACGGCGACCACGAACGCCGGGACGGCGAGCGCGAACAGCGGCAGGCTCGCGCCGGTGGCGGGCTCGAGCACCACGAGCAGCACCGGCAGGGCGAAGCCCAGGTAGGTGCCGACGTAGAAGACACCGGTCAGCGTCCCGCGCGCAGTCTTGGGCGCGAGCGACTCGAGGTCGAGCAGTCCCTCGCGCAGGCACAGCCCGTAGGCCACCCCGAGCACGGGTGCCGCGACGGGCAGCAACCACAGCGGCGGGTGCGCTCCGCCGGCGCCGACGAGGAGGAACCCGAGCCCGGCGAGGACGGCGCCGACCGTCCCGGCCCGCGGCCCCCACTCCCGGCGCCGCGCCGCCGCCTGCACGACGATCCCGGAGCCCAGGGCGAGCAGCGCCGCGGCGCCGGTCAGTGCCGGTCCCGCGTACTCGCTCGACACGCGGGCCGGGAAGGTCACGAACGCGACAGTGACGCAGGCGAACACCCAGGGCGCCAGCGGTAACGACCAGGACAGTGCGGCGGCCACCGACCGTCCGTGCCCCGGCACGACCGGCTGCAGGTCCGCCGCCGCGTAGTGCGCGGACCGGCTCCACACCGCCGCGGCGGCCACGGCCGCCGCCGACAACGCGGCCGAGAGTACGAAGGGGAGGGACAGCGGCCGCGGGCCGAACTCGGCGAGCAGACCGGACACGAAGGGCCCCAGGGCGAATCCGGAGCTGAGGGCCACGCCGGCGAGCACCGTGCCGACCTTCCCGCGCAGGTCCGTGGCCCACGCGGTCCCCGCCCCGATGGCCAGGCCTGCGCCGATCCCGACGACGAGACGGCCCGCGACGAGCCCGGCGGCGTCGTGCCGGACGAGGAGCAGCACGGTACCGGCGAGGGCGATCGTCGCACCGGGGAGCACGACCGCGGCTCGGCCCACCCGGTCCGAGAGGGCACCGCCGCCGACCAGGCCGGGCAGCAGTCCGAGCGCGTAGATGCCGAACACCCCGTCGAGCAGTGCGTGCGAGAGACCTTCGTGCTCGCGCAGGACGGGGATCATCGCGGCGAAGTGGTTCGCCGCCCACCCGGTGGTGACGAGGACGGCCAGCACGCCGGCCAGGGCCCGGCTCAGCTGTCGTGCCGGTGCGGGCGGTGCTGCGGTCATCATCTGTCCTCTCGCCGGGGCCGGACCCGTCACGCTAACCGACCGGCCGCTCGGGCCGGACCGGTGGATGCTCCTGGGGACGTCGAGCGGCGGCGATCAGCTCAGTGCCGCCAAACCGGCGTCCAGACAGCCGAGCATCCGCTGAAGGTGAGGAACGTTGCGCCGGCAGGCGATCAGACCGAACTCGATGTTGTCGGCGTAGCTGAGCACTGTGATGTTCAGGGCTTGGCCTTCCACCGGCATCGACACCGGATACCAACTTTCCATCGTGGCGTCGCCCCAGAAGAGTCGCTTGCGTGGCCCGGGCACGTTGGAGATCACCACGTTGTACGGCGGCGCCGCGACCGACGTGAAGCCGGGCACGGCGGCCAGACCGGTGGGACCGATCGAGGTCAGCATGCCGATCGTCGAAAGCTGGAGTGCGCTGCGCCCGCGCATCACCTCCTTGGCGGCCAGCATGGAGGCCTGGATGCGGTGCAGGCGTTCCACCGGGTCGGCGACGTCGGTGGCCAACCGGCACAGCACCATCGTGACCGCGTTGCCGTCACCCTCGGTGCGCGGCAGAGCCACCGGCACCGCGGCGACCAGTGACTTCTCCGGTAGGTCGGCGGTGCTGGAGAGATACTCGCGCAGCGCGCCCGAACACATCGCCAGCACCACGTCGTTGATGGTCGCGCCGTGGCGCTCGGCCACCGCGGCGATCGCGGCCATCGGCCACGATTGGGCGGCAAAGCGTCGCGCCCCGGTCAGCGGGCGGTTCAAGACGGTCTTCGGGGCGGTGAACGGCAACGCCGCATCGGGTGTGCGCAGCCCCTTGGTGACCACTTGCGCCGCCGCGGGCAGGACACCGGCGAGGTCCTTGACGAAGCCGCGCGGGCGGGCCGGATCACGGGTCGCCCGCGGCCGCGGGCCCCACAGCGGGCGCGGTGTGCCGGTCGGCTGGTCCGACAGCATGGCCGCGGTGTTGCGGACCGCGTTCACACCGTCGGTCAGCGCGTGGTGCACCTTGCCGTACACCGCGAACCGGTTGTCGTCGAGTCCCTCGATGAGGTGGAACTCCCACAGCGGCCGGTGCCGGTCGAGCAGTGTGCCGTGCAACCGCGACACCAGGGCCAGCAGTTCGCGCACCCGGCCGGGCCGCGGCAGCGCCGAATGCCGCACGTGGTAATCGAGGTCGACGTCGTCGTCGTCTGCCCAGCGCAGCGCCCCCGACAGCGGGCCCGGCCAGGCCGGTTTGCGCCGGTACATCCCCGCCGGCTCGGTGCTTTCGAGCAACCGTCGATACAGATCGTGCACATAGTCGGGTGGGGCACCGTCGGGCAGCCGGAACACGTGCAGGCCGCCGACGTGCATGGGGTGTTCACGGGTTTCCGACGCCAGGAACATCGCGTCGGACGGGGTGATGAATGTCATGGCGGAACCTCGTTCGGAATGTCCTCGGGTTCGAGCGTCAGCGGCTCGGCGGAACGGCGACGGTCGGCAGGGTCCGCGCCGGCTCGAGGACGCGGGTGAGGAAGCCGATCTGGTCACGCAGCATCCGTTGCTGCCAAGGGCCGTCGTAGACGTCGAAGTGATCGACGGGGTACTCGCACAACAGTGCAGAAGCTCCGGCCTTCTTCGCGGTCCTGCGCGCGGCGACGGGCGGTGCGACACGGTCGTGTGTGCCCACCTGCACAAGGATCGGGCAGCCAAGACGGCCGGCAGCGGTGATGGGACGGTTCACGGGCACCTCCAGAGCTGTGCGCGCGCAGATCTCGTTCCGCCACGTCGGGCCGGCGATGGAGGTGTAGGCCTCCTCGGCGCCGGGGGTGCTGATGATCGCCACCTTTCCCCGCTGTGCCACCACCGGGATGTGGTGCGGTCGGCGCCCGGCGATCCGGCGAGCGAGGTCGCGCAGCCCGTGGCCGGTGGTGCGCACCAGTTGGCCGGCTCCGGCGTAGCGGGCGATCTGCACCGCCGCTGCCAGCCCGTCGGTCGCCGGGGTCATCGATACGATCGCCGCGACCCGCCTGTCCTGGGCGGCGACTGCGATGACATGACCACCGGAGTACGACGTTCCCCACAATGCGATTCGATCGGCGTCCACGCCGGGCAGGTGACGGGCGGCGGCGATCGCCGCGTGATAGTCCTGGCGCTGACGTCGGAAGGAAACGTCCTGGCGCGGTGTTCCTTCCGAATCGCCGAAGCCACGGTAGTCGAACACCAATACGTCGATTCCGTGGTCGGCGAACCCCTCGGCATAGCCGATCAGGCCGGTGTCCCGGGTGCCGCCGAAGCCGTGTGCCATCACCACGCACGGGCGTCCGGCTGCGCCGGCCAGCACGTCGGAGACGGCCGGAATATGCCAGGCCGCGCAGGCGACGCCGTGACTGGGGAAGGTCAGATTCTTCTTCATCTCGGTCGCTCCGTTCCTACGACGCGACGGCAGCCGTGCGGCTGGGTGCGAACTCGAGCGCCGGATCCTCGACCGGCCCGCGACGCAGCCGTTCGACGTCCTTCTCGTAGGCCATCTGTACCGTCCACGGGCCGCTGGTGCCGCCGCGCGGGAACCTCGCGATGGCCCGCTGGACATATCCCGAGCTCATGTCGACCACGGGGACACGGTCCATGTGCGGATCGTCGAGCACTGGTTCGACGGTGCCGTAGCCGTGGCTGTCCATGTAGTCGAGCAGTCGGCAGAAGTGCTCGCACACCAAGTCGACTTTGAGCGTCCAGGAGATGTTCGTGTATCCCAGTGCGAACACGAAATTCGGGACACCCGACAACATCATCGCCTTGTAGACCGTCGTGTCGGGCAGGTTCACAGGCCGCCCGTCCACGCCCAGTGCGATCTTTCCGAACGGTGTCATGTTGAGTCCGGTCGCCGTGACGACGATGTCGGCGGCCAACTCCTGACCCGATTCCAGCAGAATCCCTTCCTTGGTGAACCGTTCGATCCGGTCGGTCACCACCGAGGCCTGCCCCGCGGATATCGCCTTGAACAGATCCCCGTCGGGAACCATGCACAGGCGCTGGTCCCACGGGTTGTAGCGCGGGGTGAAATGGGTGTCCACGTCGAAGCTCGCGGGTAGCTGCCGGCGCACGTTGGCGATCAACAGCGTGCGCATGAGCTTGGGCGCGAGCCGGCAGGCCTTGTAGATCCCGCGGTTGAGCATGATGTTCTTGCGCCGGATGATCCGGTGGGCGCGGGCGGGACCGACCACTTTGTTCAGGGTGTTCGCGATCGCGTCCTCGGCCGGGATCGAGAACACGTAGCTCGGCGAACGCTGCAGCATCGTGACGTGACCGGCCTTGCCGGCCATCGACGGGATCAGCGTCACGGCGGTGGCGCCGGAGCCGACGACCACCACGCGCTTGCCGGCGTAGTCGAGATCCTCGGGCCAGTGCTGCGGGTGGATCAGTCGGCCCGCGAACTCCTCCGCGCCCTCGATTCGAGGTGTGAAGCCTTCCTCGTAGTCGTAGTAGCCGGTGCCCAGGAACAGGAATCGCGCGGTGAAATGCACGGGTTCGGCACTGCCTGCTTGCTGCGCGGTGACGGTCCAGCGTCCGTCCGCCGAGGAGAACTCTGCGGCGCTGACCCGGTAGCCGAAACGAATGTGCTCGTCGAGACGGTTTTCGGTGACGGTCTGCCGCAGGTAATCCATGATGATGTGGCCGTCCGCGATCGACTTCCGATGCGTCCACGGTTTGAATTCGTAGCCGAAGCTAGGCATATCCGAATCCGAGCGGATGCCCGGATAGCGGAACAGGCTCCACGTGCCGCCGATCGAATCCAGGCCTTCCAGGACTGCGAACGTCGTACCGGGACGGCGTGTCCGGAGGTGATACGCCGCGCCGATGCCGGAAATGCCGGCGCCGACGATCAAGACGTCGAAATGCGTGTCTTCCGTGTGGCGACCGCTCTGCTCGGTGGTCGTCGGGGTGTTCATGGTCGGTCTCCTCGAGCGGTGTACTGGTGTGTGACGGCATTCACAGTAGAACCGCAACAGCACGCGCTGACATGTCTACCGGCCTACTCTTTCCGCACTGATATGTGCTGTGGCACACTTGTACCGTGCTCCGTGCGGCAGTGGCGCCCGAAGTTGTTTCCCTCGTCGGTGACGTCGCCGAACTGATGCTGCGCGAGATCGATCAGCTCGTCGCCGAGATGGACGCCGCCGAGGTGGCGGTGGCCCCGATGCTGGGCGCAGACGCGGCGATCGCCGCGGAGATGTCGGCAAGCAATCGCGCCAACGCCGCGCGCCTGCTGACCACCCTCGCCCGGCGTGAGGTCGGGGGCGCGCCGATCGACGTGCCACCCGAAGCCCTCGACGTCGTCCGCACCGTCGTGCGTCGCGGCATCGACCTCGAGGTGATCTACCAGGCCTACCGCCGGGGCCAGAACGTCGCCTGGCAGCGGTTTCTGGCTCATGCCGGACGGATGGTCCCACCGGGGCCGCAGTTCGTGGAGTTGTTGGAGGTCACCTCGCAGCTGATGTTCGACTACGTCGACCACGTGGTGAGCCGTGTCATCGCCGACGCCCAGCGGGAACGCGAGGAGGTGCTCGGCGGCGCGCTGGCCCGCCGCGCCGAGACCGTGCATCTGATCCTCGACGGCGCCCCGATCGACCCCCGCCGAGCCAGTGAACGCCTCGGATATCAGCTCGCTCGCCACCACACCGCACTCGTCCTGTGGGCCGAACCGGCGGGCGGCACGCAGGGGGCACTGGAGTCCGCCGCGACGCTGCTGGCCCAGGCCGCCGGCGCCCGCACACCCCTCACCCTGCCCGCGGGCACCTCGACGCTGTGGGCGTGGCTGGGCACCGGATCCGAACCTGCACTCGACGCGCTGCGCGAAGCAATAACCAAGGCGCAGCCGAACATTCGGGTGGTCGTCGGTCCCGCCCGAGTGGGCATCGACGGCTTCCGTCGATCACATGACGCGGCACTGACCATGCACCGCCTGCTCAGCGGGCAACGCGGCGGCGACCGCGTCGCGCTCTACCGCGAGTTCGAAGTCACCACGTTGGCCGCTCGAGACCTGGATCGGGCGGCCGAATTCGTCGCCACGACGCTGGGTCCGCTCGCTGCGGACACGCCCGGTGCGGCGCGTCTCCGCCAGACATTGCGGGTGTTCCTCGAGGAAGCCGAAAACGCCCCTCGCACCGCCGCACGCCTGCACACCCACCGCAACACCGTCCTCCAGCGTGTCACCCGGGCAACCGAACTGCTCGGACACCGCCCCGGCGCGCGCCGGCTTCCCGTCGAGCTCGCGTTGGAGCTGGCTCACCATCTCGGGCCACGACTCCTGGCCCGTGATTGAGGGACGACGCCCGCACTCGGTGGTCCGGTGCCGGTCTCGACGCCCGGCGGGTCCAGCGTCCATGCCATTGTCAGCGCAGTATCTCCCCGGCGGTCCGCCGGACGACGTCGGTGAGTGCGTCGAGCACCGGCGACTCGAGCCGCCAGCGCTGCCAGTACAGCGGCACGTCGAACGGGTCGTCCGCGGCGAGGAACACGAGTCCGTCGGTGTCGGTGAGCATCGGTTCCGGCAGCATGCCCCAGCCCAGGCCGAGCCGCGCGGCCTCGACGAACTCGGCGGCGCCGGGCACGTAGTGCCGCGGCGGGTCGAGGCGGCGCCGGGTGCGGCGGCGCAGGAACCGGTCCTGCAGGTCGTCCTTGCGGTCGAAGCTCAGCATGGGGGCGTGCCCGAGCGCCTCGGCGTCCGGTCCGCCGGGAAACCAGCGGTCCGCGAAGTCGACGCTCGCCATCGCGTGATACCGCATGGCGCCGAGCCTTTCGGAGACGCACCCCTGCACCGGCTCGGGCACCGACGTCACGGCGGCCATCGCGGTGCCGTCCCGCAGCCGCGCGGGGGCGTGGTACTCGTCCTCCCGGTGCACTTCGAACAGGGCGCGATGACGCTCGGGCATGCGGGCCAGGGCGCGCAGCATCCACGTCGACATCGAGTCCGCGTTGACGACGAGGGGAACGGACACGTACTCGTCCCGGCCGGCCGTGAGTCCGAGCGCCTCGGCGGTGTCCTCTTCGAGCCGCGCCACCTGCCGGGCCAGTCGCATCACGGCCTCGCCCGCGGCCGTCGCGGACACCGGCCGGGTGCGCCGCACCAGGACCCGGCCGACGTGCTGCTCGAGGGCCTTGATCCGCTGGCTCACCGCGGACGGGGTGAGGCGCAGCGCCGCGGCCGCGCCGTCGAAGGTGCCCTCGTCCAGCACCGCGGCGAAGGTCCGTAGCTGCGCGAAGTCCAGATCCACGTGAAGAAACTCTAACGGTACTGAAGAAAACTCAACTGTCCTTCATCGAGCCGGATTCCTAGCGTGGGTGGCATGCACCTCGTCGTCGTCGGATTCCTCACCGGCCTGTCGCTCATCGTCGCGATCGGTGCGCAGAACGTGTTCGTGCTGCGCCTGGCGATCGCGCGGCGGCACGTGCTGCCGGTGATCGCGGTCTGCGCCCTGTCCGACGCGGTCCTCGTCGCCGCCGGCATCGCCGGCATCGCCACGGTGCTCGACCGGGTTCCCGGCGCGCTCGGGGTGATCCGCTGGGCCGGCGCGGCGTTCCTCGTGGGCTACGGACTGCTCGCCGCGCGGCGGGCGCTGCGCCCGGCGGCCCTGACCGCCGCGGCGGGCGGTCCCGTCACCGTCGGCGCAGCGCTGGCCACCTGCCTGGCGCTGACCTGGCTCAACCCGCACGTCTACCTCGACACCGTGCTGATGCTCGGCTCCGTCGCCAACCACCACGGGGATCCGGGACGCTGGTGGTTCGGCGCCGGCGCGGTGCTGGCCAGCGTCGTGTGGTTCCTCGGGCTCGGTTACGGGGCCCGGTTGCTGCGCGGAGTGTTCGCGAGACCCGCCTCGTGGCGCGTGCTCGACGGCGGCATCGCCGTGCTCATGGTCGGCCTCGGCGTCGGCATGGTGGCGGGCTGACGCCGGGCTCGCGTCAATCCTTGACCAGCGCGAACCGGCGGCCGCTGATCTCGCTCGCGGTGACCTCGACGAAGTTGTACTTCGGAGTGGGCACCCAGGCTTGCAGCCCCAGTTCCTCGGCCTCCTGGATCTCGTTGTAACGAACCAGGTTTCGAGCTCGACCGTGCAGCACCACGCTCCAGGCCCGGTCCTGCTCCACGTGGTCGGCTTCGAAGGCCACCTCGGCGTTCAACGTCAGCTCGACCAGCTTGCTGCCCTCGGCCGTCCGGAAGTACAGCTTCCTGTCACGCACCGCGAAGTTGATCGGGAAGACGTCGGGCCGTCCGTCCGAGACCACCACGAGCCGGCCGATCCGCTCGGTGCCGAGCAGCTCCCAGCTCTCCTCGTCGCTCAGGACGACGACAGGATCGTCGATGTTCGGCTCACTCATGGCTCCTCCGATCCGGCGGCGTGCGCCTCGATATCACCGCCTCCAGCACATCACGGATCCGGGCGCGGCACAGGCGGATCGTGTGTCGAATCGCGCGGCATCCGTCACATCGATAGCGTGGGAGCCGCCCGACCTCACCGAGGAGCGTGCGAGATGACCCTGGCCACCACGTGGCACACCCGCGACGCCGACGCCGTCGCGGCGGCCCTCGACGTCGACCCCGCGGTGGGACTGTCCACCGGTGAGGTCGAGGAGCGCCGGCTCGAGCACGGGCCCAACGCCCTCGTCGAGGCGGCAGCCGTGCCCGGCTGGCGCAAGGTGCTCGCCCTGCTCGCCGACCGGATGACCCTCGTCCTCGTCGCCGCCGCCGTGGTGAGCGCCGTGGTCTCGCGCGAATGGGAGACCCCCGTGGTCATCCTCGCCGTCATCACCCTCAACACGGTCCTGAACTACGTGCAGGAGCGACGGGCCGAGAACAGCCTGCAGGCGCTGCGGCAGATGGCCGTCGACACCGCGCGGGTCCGCCGCGACGGCCGCGAACAGCACCTGCCGCGCACCGAACTGGTGCCCGGCGACGTCGTGCTCCTCGAGGCCGGCGACTCCGTGCCCGCCGACGGCCGGGTCGTCACGGCGGCACGGTTGCAGGTCGCCGAGTCCGCGCTCACCGGTGAGTCCCATCCCGTCGACAAGACCGTCGAACCCGTCGACGACGAGCAGGCCCCGCTGGGCGACCGCGCCGACATGCTCTTCATGAACACCGAGATCACCCGCGGGCGGGGCGCGATGGTGGTCACGGCCACCGGGATGCAGACCGAGATCGGCGCGATCGCCACCCTGCTCGGTACCGCGGGGGTGGAGAAGACCCCGTTGCAGCGCCGCATCGACCAGCTCGCCAAGACTCTCACCATCGTCGCGCTCACCGTCGTCGCCGTCGTGTTCGTGCTCGGCCTGCTGCGCGGACAGTCGTGGTCCGACCTGCTGATCACCGCCGTCTCGCTCGCCGTCGCCACCATCCCCGAGGGGCTGACCGCGGTCGTCGCGTTCACCCTCGCGATGGGGGCGTCGCGGCTCGCCGCGCGCGGCGCCATCGTCAAACGGCTCGCCGCCGTCGAGACCCTGGGCAGCACCACCCACATCGCCACCGACAAGACCGGCACCCTCACCCTCAACGAGATGACGGTGCAGCGGCTGCTGGCCCGCGGCCGCAGCTTCCGCGTCACCGGAACCGGATACGAAACCGACGGCAAGATCCTCGTCGGCGACGGGCTGCCGCCCCCGGACCTGACCGCGCCGCTGCTCGGGATGGCCCTGTGCAACGACGCCGTCGTCCGCGACGGGGTGCTCGTCGGTGATCCCACCGAGGGCGCGCTGGTGGTGCTCGCCGAGAAGGGCGGCATCGACGTCGAGGGGGCGCGGCTCGCGGTGCCGCGGCTGGCGGAGGTGCCGTTCGACTCCGCCTACAAGTACATGGCGACCTTCCACGCCCTGCCCGACGGCGGGTACCGGTGCTTCGCCAAGGGCGCTCCCGGCGCACTGCTCGACCGGGCCACCGCGATGCTCGACGGGGACGGCCCCGTCCCGCTCGACGACCGTCGCCGCGAGCGCCTCCGCTCGGCGGTGCAGTCGCTCGCCGCCGAGGGGTTACGCACCCTGATGATCGCCGGCCGGGACCTGCACGCGGTGCCGCGGGGCGACGCGGAGGCACTGCAGCGTGCGGTGTCCGACCTGACCCTCTACGCCGTGGTCGGCATCGTCGATCCGCCGCGGACGGAGGCCGAGCGGGCCATCGAGGTGGCCCATGCCGCCGGCATCGAGGTGCACATGATCACCGGCGACCACCTCGTGACCGCGTCGGCGATCGCCGGCCGGCTGGGCATCGGTGGTGCCGCGGCCACCGGCGCCGATCTCGATGCCCTGAACGACGACGAGTTGCGCTCCCGGGCAGCAGATTTCGGGGTGCTGGCTCGCGTCGCGCCGGAGCACAAGATCCGGGTCGTCAAGGCGCTGCAGGCGAACGGCGAGGTCGTCGCCATGACCGGCGACGGCGTCAACGACGCGCCGGCCCTCGAGCAGGCCGACATCGGCGTCGCCATGGGAATCACCGGCACCGACGTGTCCAAGAGCGCGGCCGACATGATCCTCACCGACGACAACTTCGCGACCATCGTCGCCGCGGTCGAGGAAGGCCGCGGCATCTACGCCAACATCGTCAAGTTCGTGAAGTTCCAGCTGACCACGGCGTGGGGGTTCGTGCTGATCTTCCTCGTCTCCGGGGCGCTCGGACTGGCCGGGGGCGCACCGTTCACCGCCCTGCAGATCCTGTGGGTCAACATCATCATGGACGGTCCGCCGGCCCTCGCCCTCGGCGTCGACCCCACCGAGCCGGGCACCATGTCCCGGCCGCCGCGGCCGGCACACGAGCGTCTGCTCAGCCGCGACCGGCTCCGTCGCATCCTGGGGCTGGGCATCGTCATGACCGCCGGAACCGTCGCAGTGCTGCACTACGCGCCGCAGTGGTTCCCCGAGAGCGCCGGCGATCCGCTGTTCGCCACCACCCTCGCGTTCACCACGTTCGTCTTCTTCCAGGTGTTCAACCTGCTCAACGTCCGTTCGGAGCTCGGCTCGGTGTTCTCTCTGCAGACCCTCACCAACCACAGCATCTGGATCGCGCTCGTCGTGGTGGTCGTCCTGCAGGTCTGCGTGGTCCAGACGGCCTTCCTGCAGGGCTTCTTCGACACCACCGCGCTCACCTCGCAGCAATGGGCGCTCGCCGTCGGCGTCGGATCTTCGGTGCTGTGGGTGGACGAACTCGTCAAGGCCACCGGGCGGAGCCTGCGGCGCCGGCGTGGTGACGCGCACGCCCGGTCGGGCGCATAGTGGAAGTGGTGTCGCCCTCCGACGAGCACCGCAGAACGCGGAGGTGGGAACGATGGACATGGGCTTGATGCAGATGATGCACATGCTGATGATGCACATGCACCACATGCTGATGCCAGGAATGCCGATGCATCACATGATGCCGATGTGACGGCCTCACACATGCCGATGTGACGGCCTCACACATGTCGATGTGACGGCATCACATGTCGAGGTGAGGGCGTCACGGGAGGCCGTCGGGGCGGCGCCCGGATCAGCCGTGTGGGTGCCCGCCCTCGTGCGGATCCCTGTGCATGCTCTTGTAGAGGTGATGGCTGTACACCTGGAAGCCGAGCATCGCCTCGGTGTACTCCCGCCGCTCCGCGGTGGTCACGGCGTCGGCCAGGGCGACGATCCGTTCCAGGCGCGCTTGCAACTGCCGGTGCAGTTCGGCGGACAGGAAGGCGTAGAGCTTCTCGATCGAGCCGGTCTCGATCGCGCGCTCGGCCAACGGGATCACAGGGCCGACGTCGCCGCCCGCAGGCTTCACGCCGGTGAACGAGGCACCCTCGCCCGCGCGGTGCAGCCGGACCACGGTGTCGAAGAAGTAGAGATCGGCCACCTCGTGGGCGATCGGACCCTCCGCGCGCGCGGCTGTCGCCCGTTCGAACGCCGTGCGCACCTCGTCCTCGGCTTCGAGGGGAACGAACGGCAGGATCAGCTCGACGTTGTCGTCGCCCAGCGCCGCCTCGGCGGCCTTGACGACGGGGCCGTCCATGGAATCGCAATGCGGAGGCACGGAGTGCTCCTTCCGACGATCGGCGAACACGCTCGGTCCCAGGCTAGTGCCGTGGGGTGTCCGCGTCGAAGGGGCACACGTCCAGCAGGGGCCGCGAGCGCCTCGGCGGGGTCCGGGCGGAGGCGTGCGGGTCGATCGCGCCGGGCAAGGTCCGGGCCGACACCGTACATACAGTACGTACGGCGTGGCGGGTCCGGGCCGCGGGGGGTGGCCACCGGGCCTCGCGCCGTCCGGGTTCATCGCCGGGATGCGAACGACGGTTGACACGGGGGCGCGCGGCGGCGAACGTGGACGCATGAGGCGACGTCCCCGCGTCGACGTGCATCAACATGTGTGGCCGGCGTCCTTCGTCGACGCCCTCCGGGCGCGCAGTGCGCCGCCCCGGCTCGACGGCTGGGTGCTGCACCTGCCGGGCGAGCCGCCGTACCGGGTCGACCCCGCAGATCATTCGGTCGCCGCGCGGACGGCCCTCGCGGTCCGGGACGGGATCGATCTGGCGCTGGTGTCGCTGTCGAGCCCGCTCGGGATCGAGGAGCTGCCCGCCGAGGAGTCCCGGCCGCTGCTCGACGCGTACCACGAAGGGGCGTTGAGCCTGCCCGACCGGTTCGGTGTGTGGGCCGCAGCCGGTCTCGCCGAACCCGACCCGGAGACGCTGCGTGAGGTCCTCGCGGCCGGCTGCGTGGGTCTGCAGCTGCCGGCGACGGCCCTGGCCGACTCGGCGGGCTTCGACCGGTGCGCGCCGCTGCTGGCGGAACTCGAGCGGGCACACAAGCCGCTGTTCGTGCATCCCGGTCCGGCCGCCGCGCCCGGCGCTCCGCCGTGGTGGCCGGCGATGGTGTCGTACGTGACCCAGATGCACGCCGCCTGGTTCGCCTGGCACGAGTTCGGGTCGCGCCGGTTCCCGGCGCTGCGGGTCCTGTTCGCGATGCTCGCCGGCCTGGCCCCGCTGCATGCCGATCGGATGGCGATGCGCGGCGGTCCCGGCGGCATCCCCGGGGCCGGGGTCTATGTGGAGACGTCGTCGTACGGGCGGGAGGTCGTCGCGGCGGTGACCGCGCGTCTGGGCGAGGACCGGGTGCTGCTCGGCTCCGAGCGGCCCTACGCGCGGCCCCTGGTGCTCGGCGGTGCCGCCGGCATGCGGCTGCGGACGGACAACCCGGCGCGCTTCTTCGCGATGGTGCCTGCGCAGATCCGTTGACACGGACGATCTGTCGCCGCGCCCGGTCGTGGACGACCACCACGAAGTGTGGCTGCGTTCGTGGCTGCCGGGCGGAGCACGATCACGGCGACGACGCGGGCGCCGTCGCGGTGGCGCCGGGTCTGCTGACGGAGACCGGCGGCTGCACTCCGGGAGTCTCGGTGGGGTCGAAGTAGCGTTGTCGCGCAGGAAGATTCGTGCGGTACGGCGTGCGGCTCCGGTGCCGATCGCGTCCACGAGGTGACGAGCGACACGAATTCTCCGGACGTCGGCATTCGCACGTGCGCGCCCGGCGAACCGGTACCGGATCGCCGGCGGGGCGCTCCGGCCGCGTGCATCCGAACGGCCGGCGCGGACCGGTGAACCCCGTCGCCTGTGCCGGTCGTGGTGGTCTCCGAAAGCAACTGCCGCAGAATGGGACTGGTTATCGCCGCTGCGGGTGCGGCGGCCGGATCGCGGCGCGAGCTGTGGACGTCGTCTCGGGCGCGGCAGGTCGTGGACCGCTCCCTCGCCGGCGCGGCTCGTGCCGGGGTGGCCGAACTCACGTCCTCCCGATTCGAGGTCGGCTCGGCGTGTGCACGAGAATGGAGACTCGGCTGGTTTCGCACGCCGACACGATCCAGCGCATCCCGCACTATTCGAAGGTTCCCGCTCATGACGACGACGGCATCCGCATGCCCACCTGCCTCCGCAGCACCGGTGGCCGCCCCCGCGGCCGCCACGACACCGGACGCCCGGCCGCGGCGGGCCCGGGCGATGTGGGCGCTCGCCCTCGGCGGATTCGGCATCGGGACCACCGAGTTCGTCGCGATGGGCCTGCTGCCCGACATCGCGACCGGCCTCGGGGTATCCGAACCCACCGCCGGGCACGTCGTGTCGGCGTACGCCGCCGGTGTCGTCGTCGGTGCGCCGTTGATCGCAGCGCTCACTGCCCGGTTGCCGCGCAAGGCGCTGCTGATCGCGCTCATGATCGCCTTCACCGTCGGCAACGCGGCGACGGTGCTCGCGCCGAGTTACGGACTGCTCGTCGCCTCCCGGTTCGTCGCCGGGCTGCCGCACGGCGCGTACTTCGGGGTCGCCGCCCTCGTCGCCGCGCATCTGGCCGGCCGCGGGCAGCGCGCCCGGGCGGTGGCGCTGGTGATGATGGGCCTGTCGGTGGCGAACGTCGTGGGCGTGCCGGTCGCGTCGTGGCTCGGCATGGCGCTGGGCTGGCGCTCCGCGTTCGCACTGGTGGCGGTGATCGGCACGGTCACCGTCGCCGCGATCGCCGCGTGGGTGCCCGCCCTGGCGATCCGCACCACCAGCGTGAGGACCGAACTCGGCGCGCTGCGGCGCGGGCAGGTGTGGATGACGCTCGCGGTCGCGATGATCGGCTTCGGCGGCGTGTTCGCCGTCTACACCTACATCAGCACCACCCTGACCGACGTCGCCGGAGTGTCGAAGGCGCTGGTCCCGGTCGCCCTGATGCTCTTCGGGCTCGGCATGGTGCTCGGCAACGTGGTCGGCGGCCGCGTCGCCGACCGGGCCCTGGTGCCGGGCATCTTCACGACCATGACGACGCTGGCGGTGCTGCTGGCCGTGTTCGTCGCGGCCGCGCACAACCCGTACACGGCCCTGGCGATGGTGTTCCTCCTCGGCGCGGGTTGCGCCGCGGTCGGGCCGGGTCTGCAGATCCGGCTCATGGACGTCGCGGAGGACGCCCAGACCCTGGCCGCGTCGCTCAACCACGCGGCGTTCAACCTCGCGAACGCGTTCGGCGCCTGGATCGGGGGCGCGGTGATCGCCGCGGGTTTCGGCTACACCGCGCCGGCCGCCGTGGGTGCGGTGCTCGCGCTCGGCGGGGTCGCCGTCCTCGCCCTCGCCGTGCGACTGCCGTCGGCGCCGTGACCGGACCTCGTGATTGGATACCGACGTGACCGACCCCAGCACCACCGCTTCCGCCGTGCCCACCCCGCCCGACCCGTTCTTCACCGTCGGTACCCGGCTCGACAACGGACTCGGACGCACCGGCACGATCCACACCCCGCACGGTGACATCCACACCCCGGCGTTCGTCGGTGTGGGTACCAAGGCGACGGTCAAGGCGGTCCTGCCCGAGGCGATGAAGGAACTCGGGGCGCAGGCGCTGCTCGCCAACGCCTACCACCTGTATCTGCAGCCCGGATCGGACATCGTCGACGAGGCCGGTGGGCTCGGGAAGTTCATGAACTGGGACGGGCCCACCTTCACCGACAGCGGCGGATTCCAGGTGATGTCCCTCGGGGTCGGCTTCAAGAAGGTCCTGGCGATGGACGCCGTGGGCGTGCAGTCCGACGACGTCATCGCCGAAGGCAAGGAGCGGCTCGCGCACGTCGACGACGACGGCGTCACCTTCAAGTCCCACCTCGACGGCTCCCGGCACCGGTTCACGCCCGAGGCGTCGATGCGCATCCAGCATCAACTCGGCGCCGACATCATCTTCGCGTTCGACGAGCTGACCACCCTGATGAACACCCGCGGCTACCAGGAGCGGTCCGTCGAGCGGACCCAGGCGTGGGCGGTGCGGTGCATCGCCGAGCACGAGAAGCTCACGGCGCAACGCGCCCACCGTCCGTACCAGGCGCTGTTCGGGGTGGTGCAGGGTGCGCAGTACGAGGACCTGCGCCGGCAGGCGTGCCGCGGTCTCGAATCGGTCGTCGGCGAGTCGGGCCGCGGCTTCGACGGCTACGGCATCGGCGGCGCCCTCGAGAAGCAGAACCTCGGCACCATCGTCCGGTGGTGCACCGAGGAACTGCCCGAGCACAAGCCGCGGCACCTGCTCGGCATCAGCGAACCCGACGACATGTTCGTCGCGATCGAGCACGGCGTCGACACGTTCGACTGCGTGAACCCGTCCCGGGTGGCGCGCAACGCGGCCATCTACCACCCGGACGGCCGGTTCAACATCAACACCAGCCGGTTCCGCCGCGACTTCACCCCCATCGACGAGGACTGCGACTGCTACACCTGCCGCCACTACACGCGCGCGTACATCCATCACCTGTTCAAGGCCAAGGAGATGCTGGCGTCCACGTTGTGCACCATCCACAACGAGCGGTTCACGGTGCGGCTCGTCGACGACATCCGCGCCGCCGTCGACGGCGGATACTTCGAGGAGCACAAGGCCGAGACCCTGAGCCGGTTCTACGCGCGGCGGTGAGCGAGGACCCGGCGGTCCGCGTCGGCTGCCGTCACTCGGCGTAGGTCGGCTCCCGCCGCTTCACGTACGCGATGACCGCGTAGGTGACCGGCATGACGACGATCTCGACGAGCGTCTTCCACAGGAACCCGACCACCACGTAGTTGACGAAGTCCGCCCACGTGGTGATGCCGATGACGCCGGCGGCGATCGCGCAGAAGATGAGCGTGTCGGCGAACTCGCCGACGACGGTGGAGCCGATCAGCCGAGCCCACAGGTGCTTCTCCTTGGTGATCTCCTTGATACGCACCAGCACGTAGGAGTTGAGCAGCTGCCCGACGAGGTAACCGGCGAGACCGGCCAGCAGCAGTCGCGGCACCACCCCGAGGACCGCCTCGAACGCCGGCTGGTTCTCGTAGAAGTCGGCGGGCGGCAGCTGTTGGGCGATCCAGAAGCACAGCGCGGCCAGCGCCACCGCGCCGAAACCGTAGTACACGGCGCGCCGGGTTGCGGCGAAGCCGTAGACCTCGCTCAGGACGTCGCCGACGATGTAGGCGAGCGGAAACAGGAAGAACGCACCGTCGGTGATGATCGGCAGGACCTGTAGCGGGCCGAGCGCCCATTCGGCGTCGCCGAAGAACGCCACGCCCTTGCCGGCGGCGACGTTGGAGATGATGAGCACCGCCGTGAACAGGGCCACCAGTCCGGGGTAGTGGCTGCGGACCACGCGGGCGAAGTGCGTGTGGTCGGATTGCTGGGTCTGCACGTGCTCTGTCACCCGGCCATCCAAGCACTCGGGCGGGCGGAAGGCGAAGAACGGACGAACAGGACGCGGACCCCGGGCCGGCGGATCGGGGCCCGCGACCCGCGGTCAGGGGGCTACGCGCCCACCCGTGGCGACGCGGTAGGCGTACGCGTAGGCGATGGTGGTGACGGGCACGGTGACTAGCAGGCCGACGTAGCACAGCAGCGCGCCGACGAAGTTGATCGCGGACAGCACCAGCCACAGCAGGATCAGCTGCCCGACGTTGGCCGCGGCCGCGGACGCGCTCGACTTGATCGCCGTGACCGCGTCCTGCCGCTGGTCGATGACGAAGTGCAGCGCCCACACGGTCAGGAAGGCGACGACGATGCCACCGACGATGACGAGCGAACCGAGCAGTGTTCCCAGCGCGATGAGCAGGGACACGAGCAGGATGGGACCGAGGCTGCCGACGCGGAAGAAGTCCTTGAGCGCCGGCTTGTGACCGTCCAGCTCGTACAGGGCCCCGCGCACCCCGGCCGCCTGGACGACGAGCATGCCGATGACGAACGCGACGATCAGCACGATCATCACGGCGATCCCGACGCCCGACATGCCGGTGCTGTAGCCGTAGCGGTCCGTCGTGGTCGAGGCCATCACGACCCCGAACATCAGGGCGCCGAACACCAGGGCGGCCACGACGATCACCCCGGCGAGGCTCAGCCAGCCGCCGACATTCTCACTGAACTTGCGCCACCCGTAGCTCAGGGCGGCGCCGATGTCGATCTGCGGGCGCGAGGAACCGAAGCCGGGCGGGTAGCCCGGAGCTCCGTAGCCGGGGGGCGGTCCGTACCCGGCGGGGCCTCCCGCCGGCGGTGACCCGTACGGTGCCCCGCCGTACGGGTCACCGGGCTGCTGCGGTGCCCCGCCGTACTGGGGGCCGCCGTACTGGGGAGCGCCGTACTGGGGAGCGCCGTACTGGGGAGCGCCGTACTGGGGTGGCGGGCCCTGCGGCGGACCGTAGCCGGGCGGTGGCGTGCCGTAGCCCGGTGGGTAACCCTGGGGCGGGCCGTACCCGGGCGGTGGGCCGTACGGCTGTGCGCCCGGGTGCTTGTTCGGATCCTGCGGATCGGAAGTGGGTTCGTAGCCCCCGCTGGTCATCGTGGTCCTCGTGATTCGTGACGTGCCGCTTCGTGGAACGCCGTACCCGTCAGGGTGCGACGCCGCGTCCGGTGGTCACCCGGTAGGCGTAGGTGGAAGCGATGATCGTGAGCGGGATGGTGACGAGCAGACCCAGCCCGCACGGGATCGCACCGAGGATGTTGATGCCCACCAGAGCGAGCGCCAGCAGCAGCAGCGGCCCCACATTGGACGAGATGGCCCGGAAGCTGGACTTGATCGCGTCCACCGGCTGCTCGTTCCGGTCGATGACGAACTGCAGCGTCCACCAGGTCAGGAAGATGACGATGAAGCCGGGGATGATCAGCAGGATGAAGCCCACCACGGTCATGAGCGAGACGAGCAGGCTCGCGACCACCACGGCGCCGATGTTCTCGAACTGGAAGAAGGACCCGAACGACGGGCGGTTGCCGTCGGTTTCGTGCAGCGCGCCGCGCACGTAGGCGGCCTGGATCAGGATGCTGACGAACACGCTGACGATCGCGCCGATGATGCTGAGCGCCGACAGTTCGTTCGTGTCGAAGCCGCCGAAGATCACGTTGATCACGAACTGGATCAGCGCCGCCGCGACGACGAAGGCGATCCAGACGCCCGCGTTCTGGCTGAACTTCTTCCAGCCGTAGCCGATGGCCTCACCGACGTTGAGCTGCGTGGGGGCGCCGAATCCGCCGTACTGGCTACTGCCCGGCGGGTAGTTGCCCGGCGGGGGCGGGTAGCCGCCCTGCGGCGGGTAGTTCCCCGGCGGGGGCGGGTAGCCCCCGGGGGGTGGGTAGTTGCCCTGCGGAGGTGGGTAGTTGCCCTGCGGAGGTGGGTAACCGCCGGCAGGCGGGTAGTTGCCCTGCGGGGGCGGGTAGTTCCCGGGCGGGGGATAGCTGCCGGGAGGGGGCGGGTAGCCGCCCTGCTGTGGGTCGGGTTCGCCGCCCTGGTTGTAGGGCTCTTTGCTGGGGTCGTAACCGCCGGTCGTCATCGGATCCTTCTCGAGGGGAGGGTGGAGCCAATCGCGTTGTCGACTGCGCACACTACGTCCGACGCGTCCGAATTGCACGATCACCGGAACTTCCGCGAGCCGGACGAGCGGCACGAAACGGACCGGTGCCGGGCGCGCGGAGGGTGTCACCAGCCGCCGTCGTACACCCACGGCTCCCGCGGGAGCCGGGCCGGATCCCATCGCTCGAGCAGCAGTCCCAATGTGACGGGTTCGTCCTTGTCCGCCAGGTCGAGCGAGACCGCGATCCGGCCCAGCACGTCGGCTGCGGTATGGCCCAGCGCCGCCTGGTCGGTGAGCGTCACCGCGCCGTCGCGTTTGGCGAGGCGCTTGCCGTGCACGTTGAGCGCCAGCGGCACGTGCGCGTACGTGGGCACGGGAAGCCCGAGCAGCGCCGCGAGGTAGGCCTGCCGGGGAGCGGAGGTCAGCAGGTCGTCGCCGCGGACCACCTGGTCGATGCCCTGGGCCGCGTCGTCGACGACGACGGCCAGGTTGTAGGCGGGAATGCCGTCGCCGCGGCGCAGCACCAGGTCGTCGACCACACCCGTGAAGTCGCCGTGCACCACGTCGTGCACGGTGAAGGTCGAGGCGCCGGACCGCAGGCGGATCGCGCCCGGCCGGCCGGATGCCCGTTTCGCTGCCCGCTCGGGTTCGGTGAGCGTGCGGCACGTGCCCGGGTAGGCGCCCTGCGGGGCGTGCGGCGCGGACGCCGCGTGCTGGATCTCGCGTCTGGTGCAGAAGCACTCGTAGGTCAGACCCGCGCGGGTGAGGCGGGCGATCGCGGCGTCGTAGAGCGGCAGCCGCCGCGACTGGTGGACGACCTCGTCGTCCCAGTCGAGGCCCAGTGCGGCGAGGTCGGCGAGTTGACGTTCCTGCGCGCCCGGCCGGACCCGGTCGAGATCCTCGACGCGGAGCAGAAACCGGCGCCCGGTGCTCCGGGCGAACAGCCACGCGAGGACCGCCGTGCGCAGGTTCCCGAGATGCAGGTCGCCCGACGGGCTCGGGGCGAACCGGCCGGCCCCTGCCCGCGCGTCCCCGGCCGAATGTGACATCTGGTCAGACTATCGACTGCGATGTCACATTCGGTCACGTGTGCGGCGGCCGGGTGGCGGGTCACGCGGCGGGGCGGCCGAGCAGGACGGAACGCTGGGCGTGCACGGTCTCGCGGATCGCGGCGACGACGGCGGCGACCTCCGGCCGGCGCAGCGTCTCCGACCGCGCCACCATCCAGTAGTTCAGCCGCGCCTCCACCTCCGCGGGCAGGATCCGCACCAGGTCGGCGTGCCGGTCGGCCATGAAGCACGGCAGCAACCCGACCCCGGCCGCGGCGCGGGTGGCCTCGACGTGGACGAACACGTTGGTCGAACTCACCGACTCGTGCATGTCCGGGGCGATGCGACGGGCCAGGTCCAGGTCGTCGACCTGCAGCATCGAGTCGATGAAGTACACCAGCGGGTGACGGCCCAGTTCGCGCACCGTCGTGGGAGCGCCGTGCTCGTCGACGTAGGCCCGCGCCGCGTACAGGCCGAGGGTGTAGTCGGCCAGCCGGTGCGCCTCGGCCCGATGCACCTGGGGGCGTCCCACCACCACCTCGAGGTCGAGCCCGGACCGCTGCTGCGACGCGCGACGGCTGGCCGCGACGATCTCCACCGCGACGCCCGGGTGCCGTCGCCGCACCAGCGCGCCGGCCGGCGCCGCGATGTACGCGCTGAAACCGTCGGTGGCCGAGACCCGCACGACACCCTCGAGGCCGCGGTCCCCGCCGGGACCGGCCAGTCCGGACACGGCGGCCTCGATCCGCTCGGCCGCGGCGAGTGCCGAGCGGCCGAGCTCGGTGAGTTCCCAGCCGCCCGACGCGCGGGCCAGCACGCGCCCGCCGAGGCTCTTCTCGAGCGCCGCGATGCGACGGGCGATGGTGGTGTGGTTGACGCCGAGGTCTTCGGCGGCAGTCGTGAAGCGACCGGTGCGGCCGACGGCCAGCAGAACCAGCAGGTCATCGGCCGACGGCGCGCTCATATGTGCATTCTTGCAGATCTGCTCTGCGGATCGCGTCATTGTGCATGCAGATCTGCGCATCGATACTCGGCACATGCCTTCAGAAGTGTTGCCCGTCACAGTCGGATCGAGGAGGACGAACCCATGAGTGTCGAACAGTCGCGGCCCGGCGGCCGCGCACCGGACGAGACCCCCACCTCGGGTCTGCGCAAGGTCGTCGGCGCCTCGATGGCCGGCACCGTCGTCGAGTGGTACGAATTCTTCCTCTACGGCACCGCCGCCACCCTGGTGTTCTCCAAGGTCTTCTTCCCCGACAACGGCAACGAACTCGACGCGATCATCGCGGCGTTCGTCACATACGCCGTCGGTTTCGTCGCACGGCCCCTCGGCGGCGTCGTGTTCGGGCACTTCGGTGACAAGTTCGGCCGCAAGAAGCTGCTGCAGACCAGTCTCGTGCTCGTCGGCGTCGCCACCTTCCTCATGGGCTGCCTGCCCACCTTCGGCGCCATCGGCTACTGGGCGCCCGCGCTGCTCGTCACGCTGCGCTTCGTGCAGGGCTTCGCCGTGGGTGGCGAGTGGGGCGGCGCGGTGCTGCTCGTCGCCGAGCACAGCCCGGACCGTTCCCGCGGCTTCTGGGCCTCGTGGCCGCAGGCCGGCGTCCCGATGGGCAACCTCGTCGCCACCGTCGTGCTGCTGGTCCTGACCACGACGCTGTCCGACGCGGCGTTCCTCTCGTGGGGCTGGCGCATCGCGTTCTGGCTGTCGGCGGTCATCGTCCTGGTCGGCTACTACATCCGCACCAAGGTCACCGACGCACCGATCTTCCTCGAGGCTCAGCGTGAGGCCGAGCAGCTGAAGTCCAGCTCGTACAGCGTCGTCGAGGTCGTCAAGCGCTACCCGCGCGGTGTGTTCACCGCCATGGGCCTGCGTTTCGCCGAGAACGTCATGTACTACCTCGTCGTCACCTTCTCGATCACGTACCTCAAGGTGGTCGTCGGCGCGGACACCGCCACCATCCTGTGGTGGATGCTCGCCGCGCACGCCGTGCACTTCGCGATCATCCCCGTCGTCGGGCGCCTGTCCGACACCTTCGGCCGCCGCCCGGTGTACATGGTCGGGGCCGTCACCGCCGGCACCTGGGGCTTCTTCGCCTTCCCCATGATGGACAGCGGCCACAACGCCCTGGTGATGTCCGCCATCGTCATCGGCCTGGTGTTCCACGCGTTCATGTACGCCGGTCAGCCCGCGATCATGGCCGAGATGTTCCCGACCCGGATGCGCTACGCGGGTGTCTCGCTCGGCTACCAGGTGACCTCCATCGTCGCCGGCTCGCTCGCACCGATCATCGCGACCGCCCTGCTCAGCCGCTACGGCAGCGCCGTCCCCATCGCGGTCTACCTGGCCGTGGCGTCGGTGGTGACGATCATCGCCGTCGTCGCCGCCCGGGAGACCAAGGGGATCAGCCTGCGCGACGTCGACGCCGCGGACGTGCGGGCCGTCGACGCCGAGAAGACGGCGGTGCCCGCATGAGTGCCCGCACCGCACTGGTCACCGGCGGAGCGAGCGGCATCGGCGCCGCCTGTGCCCGGGAACTCGCCGCCCGCGGCGTGCACGTCACCGTCGCCGACGTCGACGAGGTGGCCGCCAAGACCCTCGCCCACGACATCGGGGGACGGGCGTGGGGGGTGGACCTGCTCGACACCGACCAGCTCGACGGGCTCCGGCTCGAGGTGGACATCCTCGTCAACAACGCCGGCATCCAGGTCGTCCGGCCGATCGAGGAATTCGCGCTCACCGATTTCCGCCGAATCCAGACGCTCATGGTGGAAGCGCCGTTCCTGCTCGTGAAGGCGGCCCTGCCGCACATGTACGAGCGCGGCTTCGGGCGCATCGTCAACGTGTCGTCGGTGCACGGCCTGCGGGCGTCGGCCTTCAAGTCCGCGTACGTCACCGCCAAGCACGGCCTCGAGGGACTGTCGAAGGTCACGGCCGTCGAGGGCGGCCCGCACGGCGTCACCAGCAACTGCGTCAACCCCGGCTATGTGCGAACCCCGCTGGTGGAGAAGCAGATCGGCGATCAGGCCCGGTTGCACGGCATCGGGGAGGAGCGGGTGCTCGCCGACGTGCTGCTCACCGAACCCGCGATCAAGCGGCTCGTCGAACCCGAGGAGGTGGCCTCCCTCGTCGCGTGGCTGGCGTCGGACGACGCCGGCATGGTCACCGGCGCGTCCTACACGATGGACGGCGGCTGGACCGCGCGCTGACCCACCCCCGGGGTGCGTGGTGCGTGGGTGTGTGGCCGAATGTCACATCGCGTCGATCAGATCGACCGCGTGTGACATTCGGCCACAAGCATTCTGGAAGCAGTCAGCGGGCGTCGGCGCCGTCGAGCGACAGCTGGATCTGGGTGTGCAGCGCGTGGGTCAGGTACTCCGGCGGATACAGTTCCGGACTGGCGATCGCGTCGAGCGCCAGGCCGTTGACCGCGGCCAGCAGCAGTGCGGCCCGGGTCTCGGCCTCCGCGGTGCCCATCCGGATCAGGACGGCGGACACCGCGGTGCGCATCGTGAACAACGTGGTGTGCCGGATCGTGCTCAACGAGGGCGACGTCGCGGCGCGCACGGTGAACGCCGCCATCACGTGTGCCTCGGCGGTGCGCTGCTCGTCGAGCGGCAGCAACTGGCTCAGCGCCGCGAACAGGGTGCGCGCCGGATCGATGTCCGGGTCGACGGTGCTCAACCGCGTCAGCACCCGCTCGGCGAGCGATCGGAACGAGTAGGCGAGCATCTCGTCCTTGGTGGGGAAGTGGTGCTGTACGGCGCCGATCGATACACCCGCATGGCTGGCCACCTCACGCACGCTGGCGCCGTCGAGCCCGATCCGTGCCGCGACCTCGAGCAGGGCAGCGGCGAGACGCGTGGGGCTGGTGGTGGCATAGGGACGCGCGCGCATGGATGCACCGTACCTGCAGGTATCTCCATACGCCGGTATGGGGCACCGCACGACACCTGCCCGATGTGTCCGGTCCACCTTCCGCGGTCGGACCCCGGTCAGAAGTCCTCGTCGACGCAGGCCAGACGAGGACCGGCCATGCCGGCCTCCCCGGGGCCGGTCTTGGTGCGCTCGGCGTGGAGCACCACCGAATTCGCCTCGTCGTCGCGGAACTCCCAGTCGACCGTCGTCGACGCCTGAGCGTTGCCGTTGCCGTCGGTGGTGATGTCGAGCCAGACCTCGTTCCCGGGATTGGCGAAGGCGGGATCCGTCGACGGGGATTGCGGGGTGGCCGCCGGGTCCACGTCGTTCTGATAGTGCGGACCGGCGTCCGACGGCTGCGGCCCGCACGGCTGCGTGTGGACGTGCACGCCGAAGTCACGGGTGGGTGCCAGCCCGCTCGCCTCGAGCGTGACCGTCGTGCGTCCACCCTCCTCCTCGGATTCGACGGTCACCGTCGAACCGACTGGGACGGCGGCCTCGTCGTAGGTGAATGCGTTGTCGTCGCCACCGCCTGCGCCGGGCAGCTCGAAGGCCACTCCGTCCGTGCCGGGCAGTGCCGTGGGCATGCCGGTGGTCGTCGTCTCCGAGGTGGGGGGCGCCTCGACGGTGGCCTGGTTCTCCGTCGAGGAATCATCGCCGCCGCACCCCGCGACGACGAGTGCGGTCAGGGACACGCCTGCGATAAGGGTTGTGCGTCGTGTGTTCATGTGTCGGCGGTACCCACGGTGCGTCGTGCCGAACCCGCGACGGGACCCTTACCTGGACATCCCGCCGATGATCAGGGACAGGCCCGCCCCGAGGAGCCAGACGTCCTTGGCGATCGGCGTGCCCTGCTGGGTCGGGCGGAAGGATCCGCCCTCGTGCATGCCGGGCATCTTCCAGTACATCGCGAGCAGGCCCGAACTGAACGCTGTCAGTGCGGAACCGGCCACCACGGGGGAGACGAAGGGGGCCAGCAGCAGGGCGCCGACGCCGATCTCGGCGGTCGACAGGGTCTGGCCGAACGTCTCCGGCCGCATCTTCCCGAGCCGGGGGAGCGCCTTGCTCGCCATGTCCTGCAGCCCGGCCGCGGCCTCGGGCGGGAGATCGCGCTTGCCCAGCCCGGAATTGAGGATGAAGGCGCCGGTGGCCAGCCGGAGCGGAACGTTGCTCAGTCGCACGGGAACCTCCGGAGGATCGGATGCTGCTGATTATCCCGCATTCCCCCGACGGCGGGAACTCCCCGCGCCGTCCGGGTGCAGCACACCGGTCGGCTCGGCCGGCGGGAGCACCCCGCGGCCGGGTACGGCCGGCGGCTCCTCTTCGGCAGCGTCCGCGCGCCGGCCGCCCACGGTGACGCGACCGCTGCGAACCGCGGAGCGCACCGCGGGCGACGCCGCCGACGCGCTCGGGGAGGCCCGCCCCGGAAGCCGCGCGGCGACCGCCGAACGTGCCTCGGCGGCAGGGTGATCCGTGCTCATCCGGGTATCACCGCGCGGGGCACACCGGCACGCAACTGCACGTCCACCACGAAATCGCCGTCCTCGGGGGTGTAGCGGCGGCGCGGGTCGTGGTCCTCCACCCGGAAACTGTCGAGGGCGGGCGAGTGGGTGGTGACGGCGACCGTGCCGCCGTCGAGATCGAACTGCAGCAACCGCTGGAATCCCGTCGCGCGCCGGCCGTCGACGAGGAAGTACTGATAGTCGGCGAGCATCTCGACCACACACCGGTCACTGCCGGGGATCGGGCGGTCGGTCACCGTCGTCTGCCCGTCGACGTGCCCGGACAGCACCATGAACACCGACTCGTGCGGTACGACGAGCCGGTTCCAGATCTGCTGGCCGGAACTGCCGCCGATGTCGCCGAATCCACTCATCCGGAGACGGCCGTCCTCGTCGAGGTAGTAGTGCGCGGCGACGATCGTGTTGCGGTCGGGATGGGCGGCCAGCACCCCCTCGGCCCAGTGCATCACGTGCTCCGGCGGGTTGTAGCCGAGGTAGAGGACGAGGAAGGGGGTGCCGGCGATCTCGAACAGGTCGTAGTGCGCCGAATTGTCGGCGTCGGTCACCGAGTCACCCCACTGCGGCCGGTCCCGGTACCGCTGCGGCCCGAAGTACTCGTTGTACAGCGCATGGTTGCGTTCGTGCTCGCCCGGCACGAGCCGGCCGGCGACGTTCCACAGGTTGTCGTGGTTGCCGGGCAGGACCCCGTAGGGCACGCCGGCCGCCTCGAGAATTCCCATCGCCTCCGACGCGACCTCGAACTCCGTGCGGGCGCGGGCGTCCGGGGCGCCCGGCCGGATCCACGACTGGATCAGGTCCCCGGTGTGCACGGCGTAGGCGATCTTCCGGGCACGGGCCTGCTGCGCCGTCCACGTGGTCATGTCCCGGAAGACGGCGGTGTCGTCGCGGGCGAGGTACTGGGTGTCGGTGAGGTGCTGGATCGCGAAGTCGTAATCCGCCGGGTCGGCGAACGCCTGGTCCGGTGCGGCGTCGCGGAAGCTCCGGTCGCGACGGGGCGCGTCGATCACCAGGATCTCCAGGGGGCCGGCGACGTCGGTGACCCGCGCCTCGAGCACGATCGGTCCGCCGGGCACCTCGGGCCGCGCGACGGCCCGCGGCTCGCCCCACGAACCGTCGGTGCGCACGTGCAGGGCGAGGTCGTCGAGGTTGACGCTGCGGCCCTGCCACCGGAGCGTCACCGACTCGGTTCCGGGGGGAAATTCGAGTTCGTAGCGGACATAGGGATACTCGTCGAACTCGTCGCCGACGGACGCCGGTGCGCCGCGCTCGCCGACGGCGCGCGGGAGCGGCGGGTCGGCGGAATCGGTCACCCCCGCGTACATCGTCGCGGACGTCGCCGGGACGTCGGCGGTCAGTCCCGTCGCCGGGATGCCGACGGACGTGACGGGCGCGGGCGGGGTGACCTCGGCGGGACCGGACAGGAGGGCGGCCACGGCCAGCAGCGACACCGGAAGCCACCAGCCCGGAGCGCGCATGCCCCGAGGCTACCGCCGGTCAGGCGCGAGGTTACCGCCGATCAGGCGCGACGCCCCAGGTGCGCGAGCACCCGGGTCTGCCGGTCGGCGTCCGCGGGCACCTCGACGGCCGGTCCGCAGACTCCCTCCATCCGGATCGAGTCACCCAGGGCCTGCGCCGTCGCCTCCACGAAGTCGAGGTCCTCGTCGTCGACGGTGTCGTCCAGGCCGGCGGCGCGGGCGAGGTCCCAGGCGTGCACCACGAGGTCGAAGTTGTAGAACCGCGCGACGGTCGCGGCGAGGGTGGTGCGGCCGAAGTGGCCGTCGTACTCGAGGCCGGCGCGCCACGGATCGTCGAGGATCGTCTGCATGCCGTCGCGGGTGGCGGCCCAGGCTCCGGCCGGGTCGGTGTCCGGCGACGGGCCGGCGGGCAGTTCCAGGCCGACGACGGGGACGATCTGCCGTTGCGTGTCGACGACGTGCCGCAGCACGTCGCGGGCGGACCAGCCCGCGCAGGGCGACGGCGCGTCCCATCGGTCGGCGGGCACGGCCTCGACGCGTGCGGTGAACTTCGCCGCGAGTTCGCGGTAGTGACGGGCGGGGGAGAGGGTCTCGGTCATCTGGTGTTCGGCGCGGATACTGCCTCGTTGACGAGGGAGCGCAAGCGCCGTCCTCCTTTCTCGGTGTCGGGGTGGTGTCGGGCACACGTGTCGGTGGGTGCGGCTACCGTGCCGGGCATGGGGGGCGAGGTGGTGCGCTACAACTACCGGTTGCGGCCGGGTCGCCTCGCCGAACGTGCCCTGCTCGACGAGTGGCATCGGTGCCGGTTCCTGTGGAACGAAGCGGTTCACCAACAGAAATCCGGTGCGAAACCCACCTTCGGGAAGCTGAGTGCACTGCTCACCGCGGCCCGCAGAGATTCGCCGTGGCTGCGGGCCGGATCCCAGGTGGCCCAGCAGCAGACGCTGCGGACCTACGCCCGCGCCCTGGACGACTCGTTCCGGATCACCGGGCGGGGCCGGCCGCGGTGCAAGGCCCGCAAGAAGGCGTTGCCGACGCTCGAGTACACCCGCCGCGGCTTCACCCTCCGCGAGGGCCGGTTGGTGCTCGCCAAGGGGGTCAGTGTCCCGGTGGTGTGGTCGCGGGAGCTGCCGTCCGAGCCGTCGAGTGTGCGCATCACCCGGGATCCGCTGGGGCACTGGTACGCCTCGTTCGTCGTCACCCGCGATGCCGAACCGGTGCCCGCGGCCCCCGAGGGTTCGGCGATCGGTGTCGACTGGGGCGTGAGCAGGACCGCGACCACCACCGACGAACGGTTCGATCTGCCGCACCGGCAGCACCGCAGCCGCTGCGCGGCGGAGCTGGCGAAGGCGCAACGCACGATGACCCGTCGCCGCCGGGGAAGAGGCCGAACCTCGTCGAACGGCTACCGGCGGGCCCGTAAGCGGGCGGCGAAGATCCAGCAGAAGGCCGCGGCGCGGACCCGGCACGAGGCGCGGGTGTGGGCGCGGCGGGTGGTCGCCCAGCATGCGGTGATCGCGGTGGAGGATTTCCGGCCGCGGTTCCTGGCCAAGTCCACGATGGCGCGCAAGGCCGCGGACGCGGCGATCGCCGCGACCAAGCGAGAACTCGTCGAGCGGGGCAGGCGGGCCGGCCGGAAGGTGGTGCTGGTGCGGCCCGCGTACACGAGCATGACGTGTTCGGGGTGTTTCGCGAGAGCCAAGCAGCCCCTCGGACTCGCGGAACGGATCTTCCGGTGCCCGGCGTGCGGCTACAGCGGATGCCGGGATCGGAACGCTGCCGGAGTGGTTCTGGCTGTGGCGGAGCGCGGCCACACCGGTGTCGACGACGTCAGACAAGCGGATCACCTCCTCGGTGGTGCGGTTGCGGTCTGAGCCGGGAATCTCCCGCCTTCAGGCAGGAGAGGCGTTAAGCCACGGATTCTTCCGCCCCGCGGTCGCCGAGGGATTGGATACTTCGGACATCGAGGGCCGAGCCCGGGCCGTGCCACCGCGGCGCCTCCCCGGCGAGCAGGGCGGTGGGCGTCAGGGTGGAGATCCTGCGCGTCTCCCGGTTCAGGTGCGACTGGTCGCTGTAGCCGGCGGCCGCGGCGAGCTCGGCCAGGCCGCGCGCGGGTGCGGCGTCGGCCAGGGCCATGAACCGCTGCAGGCGCAGGATCGATCGCAACGTGGCCGGGCCGTACCCGAACGCCTCGTTGCAGCGGCGCTGCAGCTGACGTTCGGTGAGCGCGGCGGTCTCGGCGAGCGCGCCGACGCTCCACGAGTGTCCGGAGAGCGCCTGCCGGAGATGCCCGATCAGCGGGTCGGGGGCAAGGCCGTGCGCGAGCCAGCGCCGCACCGCGGATTGGAACACCTCGAGCCGTTCGGGGGCGGTCCGGGCGTTGTCGAGCCGGTCGGCGAGTGGTCGGGCCCCTGCCGAGCCGATCAGGTCGTCCAACCCGACGCGGGTATCGCGGAGTTGCGCGGCCGACGCGCGCAGGGCGAACGAGGCGAGACCGGGGCGGAACCGCACCCCGGCGGAGACGATGCCGGGCGGCAGGGTGAACGACCACGCGGACGTTTCCGGGCCGCACACGCGGATGCCGACGCCGGCGATCCACAGGACGTCGACGCATCCGTCCGGCACGAGGAGGTGACTCTGCCCGTCGGAGACCGCCGACCACACGCACACCACGTGCTCGGCGAGGTCCGCGCTGGGAGCGCTCGGCACATACCACCTCATGGCCCACGAGCGTAGGCGCCGGCACCGACAACCGCTGCCCGCCTGGGGAACCGGACTCCGCTACGGCCGGTACGGCAGGTGCCGCACCGCGAGGGTGAGCGCGACGGCGGCCGCGGTGGCGATCCACAGGGCGTGCAGTCCGAGCATCCGATGCGCCGCGGCGCCGCCGACGGCGCCGGTCACCAGTCCCAGCCACAGACCCAGGTACGGCAGCCAGGTCCAGCGGGGTCCGCCGAACATCGCGGCGGCGAGCCGCTGCCCGATCTTGACGAGCGCCCCGGTCATGTACGTCAGGGCCACGCTCACCTCACCGTCGCGCTGGAACACCGAGTTCTCCGCACCCATGGCGAGGGTCATCGCCACCACCGCGACGGGCGTCCAGCCCGCGGTGTGGGCGAGCGCCCCGAGCAGCAGGAGCGCGGAGACCGTGGCGAGCACGGCGGTCTTGCGGGCGCGACGGCTGCGGTCGGACAGTTGCGCGACCACCCCACCGAGGACGACGCCGACGAGGAACAGGCCGATGACCCCGGCGGTGAGCGCGGCGGGACCCCAGGTGCCCTCGGCCAGGCCGACGCTCAGCCGGGTGGAGTTCCCGCTCATGAACGACACGAACACGCCGCCGAGGGTGATGAACCCGAGGGCGTCGACGAACCCGGCGAGGCCCGACAGTGCGACGGCGAGGGCCGTGAGTTGTCTGCCGTATCCGACCACGGACGAATCGTAATCAATCCGTGCTGTTACCTCTGGTAACGAAAGGGATGTCCGGTGCGACCTCCCGGAGACACCCTTTCGTTCCCCCGCGGAGGGTGCTGCCGTGCCGCATCCCGCCCCCAGGAGTACCCAGCGTGTTCGCCTCACCGTCCCGCCAGTCCCCGCATCACCGCACACAGGGATGGAGCGCCGGACTCGCTGCGGCGGCCCTGCTGCTGACCGGATGCGCCACGGCGACCGACATCGGCACCCGGACCCACGCGCCCACCGTCGCCGCGACCCCGACGACCACCCCCGCACCGGCCCCTGCGACGCCGCCGACCCCCGTCCCTGCCGACGTGTCCGCCACGCCGGCGCTGGCCACGCTCGCGACCCTGCCGATCAAGGGCCGAGCACCCAAGACCGGCTACGACCGTGAGCTCTTCGGACCGGCGTGGAGCGACGACGTCGACGTCGACGGCGGCCACAACGGGTGCGACACCCGCAACGACATCCTGCGGCGCGACCTGGTCGACATCACCTACAAGACCGCCACCCGGGACTGCGTCGTCCTCTTCGGCACCCTCCACGACGCCTACACGGGCACGACCATCGACTTCCGTCGCGGCCAGGACACCTCCGCCGACGTGCAGATCGATCATGTCGTCGCACTGTCCGACGCGTGGCAGAAGGGCGCCCAGCAGCTCGACGAACAGACCCGCGCGAACTTCGCCAACGATCCCCGCAACCTGCAGGCCGTCGACGGTGCCGCCAACCAGCAGAAGGGCGACGGCGACGCCGCGACCTGGCTGCCCCCGAACCGGTCGTACCGGTGCACGTACGTCGCGCGCCAGATCGAGGTCAAGGCCCTCTACGGGTTGTGGGTGACCCAGGCCGAGCACGACGCGATGGTCCGTGTCCTCACCGGGTGCGGTGCCGCCGCCCCTGCCACGACCCCGGTCCCGGAACCCGCGCCTGCCACGAACCCGGTCCCCGCGCCTGCCACGACCCCGGTCCCGGAACCCGTCCCGTCGGTGGCTCCGGAGCCGGCTCCGGCCGTGGTGTACCGCAACTGCGCCGAGGCGCGGGCCGCCGGCGCGGCGCCGCTGTACGCCGGTCAGCCCGGGTACAGCGAGAACATGGACGGTGACGGCGACGGCGTCGCCTGCGAGTGAGCTGTGGTGGACAGCCGCGCCTCGTTCAGTCGTACGCACCCGCAATTGCGGCAGCGGATGACTGTCGACCGCGCGACTGCGTGCCCGACGAACGACAACGGCCCGTGACCAGTGTTTCCACTGGTCACGGGCCGTTGCCGTGGCGGAGGATAGGGGATTTGAACCCCTGAGGGCGTTAACCCAACCCGCGTTCCAGGCGAGCGCCATAGGCCACTAGGCGAATCCTCCGTGGGGAAGCATACCGAATACGACCTGGTAGATGCCAAACGGGGAGGTCGCCGCAGGTTTCGGAGGGGTGCGACGGGGTCGATTCACGGTCGCGGGCGATGTGTGTCTACACTGGCCGATGGATCCCGCGCGGCGCGCATCCTGTGAACTCCCCCAGGGCCGGAAGGCAGCAAGGGTCAACGGGCTCTGCCGGGTGCGCGGGGTCCCCTAGCTTCCGATGCCGATGCCCGTGCCGTTGGGCGCGGTGAAAGGTCCTTCCGCATGCCTACCCAAACCCAGATTGGGTTGATGAGCCATGAGGAACTCGTCGCAGAGCACGAGCGCCAGTCCCACAACTACGCGCGACTCGAAGCCGAGAAGCTGACGCTGGACCTGACTCGCGGCAAGCCCTCCCCCGAGCAGCTCGACCTCTCCGCGGAGTTGCTGTCGCTGCCCGGGGTCGACGACTACCGCGACGCGTCCGGCACCGACTGCCGCAACTACGGCGGCCTGCGCGGACTGCCCGAACTGCGCGCCATCTTCGGGGAGCTCCTGAACATCCCCACCGAGAACCTGATCGCCGGCAACAACGCAAGCCTCGAGATCATGCACGACCTGATCGTGGCGTCGCTGCTGCACGGCACGGTGGATTCGCCGCGCCCGTGGTCCCAGGAGCCCGTCGTCAGGTTCCTGTGCCCCGCGCCCGGCTACGACCGGCACTTCGCGATCACCGAGTCGTACGGGATCGAGATGATTCCGGTGCCCATGCGCGACGACGGACCGGACATGGCGAGGGTCGCTGCACTCGTCGGCTCGGACCCGCAGATCAAGGGCATGTGGGCGGTTCCCACCTACTCGAATCCGACCGGTGCCGTGTACTCCGAGCGCATCGCCCGCGAGCTGGCGTCGATGCCGACCGCCGCGCCGGACTTCCGGATCTTCTGGGACAACGCGTATGCCGTGCATCCCCTGGTCGAGGAAGCGGCCCCCGCCCTGGACATCCTGGGCATGGCGGCCGAGGCCGGTCATCCGAACCGCGTGTTCGTCCTCGCCTCGACTTCCAAGATCACCTTCGCCGGCGCCGGCGTCAGCTTCTTCGGCAGCTCGGCCGAGAACCTGGCGTGGTACGAGAAGTTCCTCGGCATCAAGACCATCGGTCCGGACAAGGTGAACCAGCTGCGTCACCTGCGCTTCTTCGGTGACGCCGACGGGGTGCGGGCACACATGGCCAAGCACCGCGATCTGCTCGCGCCGAAGTTCGCGCTCGTGCTGAAGATCCTCGAGGACCGGCTCGGGTCGTCGAAGGTGGCGTCCTGGACCGAGCCGAAGGGCGGCTACTTCATCAGCCTCGACGTGGTGGAAGGCACCGCCAAGCGGGTCATCGCCCTCGCGAAGAACGCGGGGATCGCGCTGACCGCGGCGGGCTCGGCGTTCCCGTACAAGAACGACCCCGACGACAAGAACATCCGGCTCGCTCCGAGCTTCCCGTCGCTGGACGAGCTCGCCACCGCCATGGACGGCGTCGCGACGTGTGTGCTCCTCGCGGCGACCGAGAAGGCCCTCGGGAAGTAGTCGGCGAGCAGTTCCGTCCCTCGGCCCGGTCGTCACACGACGGCCGGGGCCGAGCGTATCCCCCACCTGTGGACAACTCTGTGGACAAGCCGTGGACAACCGGTGGAGAACCGGCCGCCCGTCGTCACCGGCCGGACGTCCTCGGGATCACGTCGTCTCGAAGCAGCTGCTCCACGGCGTCGGCCTGCTCGAATGCGACCGCATGGGCAGCGTCGTCGAACGTGATCAGTCTCTTCTCCGGCGCGTCGAGCAGGGTGAACCATTCCAGGAGCAGTTCCCGGCGCCCGTCGAGTTCGGCCGCCCCGTCGAGGATGTACACCGGCACCTCGAGCCGGGTCGCATCCCGCCGGAAGTCGATGTCCTGGATCTGCGGATACATCACGGTGAAGGTGTCGATCAGCCCCCGCAGCACGTTCGCCTTGTCCATCAGCGAGTACTCGGTGCCGAGAATCCCGAAGCCGTCCAGGCCGCTCGCCTCGCCCCGCGCGCGATACCCCGCCGCCGGCTCGTACGGATCGTAGAGGTGGTCGTAGGCAGCGAGTATCTGCGCGTTCGCCCACGGGATGTCCGCATACGGCGGCTCCCCGATCTCCTGCAGGGTCGCCGCGAGGTCCGTGTCACCGGTCCGGGTCGCGTACTCCTGCAGATCGCGGTAGATCCGGCGGTCCGTCTCCCGGACGTTCACCATCTGTCCGCTGCCGAGGTACGCGGCGAACAGGTCGGGGCGCTGCTGCACGGTGCGGACACCGAGGATCGTGCCCCACGACTCACCCATGAGATAGATCCGGTCCTCGTCGAAGCGGTCCCGGAGATACTCGGCGACCTCGACGGTATCGGCGACGACCCGCTCGAGGGTGGTCTCGTCGGTCGGGAACAGCGCGCCGTAGGATTTGCCGTTGCCGCGCTGGTCGTAGGTTGCGAACACGACGTCGTCCACCCACGGCTCCGCCAGGGCGCGTGCCAGCGCCATGTCGGACTGGCCGGGGCCGCCCGACAGGTACAGCAGCACAGGCCTCCCGGGATCCGCGGCGCGGATCATCAGCGCGTGGTCGTCGCCGCCCAGCGACACGGTCTCGAGAGCCGCCACTCCCACCGGCTGCCCGTCGGGCCCGAGCACGGCAGGTGTGGAGGCCGGCCGGACGATCAGGGCTGCCAGTACGAGCGTCAGCACGCCGAGGACCGAGGTGAGCACGAGTCCTCGACGGGGTCCGGGTGGGGTCCCGGCGCGCCGTCGGGTGAGCGCGACCCCGAGGCGGGCACCGACCAGCATCGGCAGCACCAGCAGGATCGCGTGCAGGCCTCGGCTCACCGTCAGCGCCAGCACGCCGTAGATCGAGTCGAGCCGCACGTCGTCGATCGTCGGTACCGACACGTCCAGCCGGACGATCTCCAGTGCAATGCCGTAGGCGAGGACGAGCGGAACCACCATCCAGGCCGAGCGCCCGGCCCAGCCGCCGACCGCACCGAGCAGCAGGCCGGACGTCATCACCGCAAGCGCGTGGACCGTCGTGACCGGCCCCACGGGGAGCGTCGCCGCGGTGACCGCGCCTGCCACGGCCGCCGTGACGAGCACGAGCGCGATCCTCACGCCCGAACCGGCCTGGACCATCCGCCCCCCTTCCGAGTGCGCGCCGGCCGCGCGGCCGAACACCGCACCACTACGGTCGAACCCGTGTCACATTCGGTCCGAGGCCGCCGCGTCCTCGACGTACCGGTCGATCTGTTCGCGCCAGAACTCCCGGACGCTCTCCGCGGAATTTCCCGCACCGATCGCGTGTGCGACGAGGTCCCGGACGTCTTCGAGAACGCGCGTGTACTCCGATTCTTCGCCGTGGAGTGGCATATCCGAACGATACTCCGGCACGCCGTCGCGGACGGCGCGCTTCTCGCCCGCATGCCCGCTCGTGCGATCCACCGCGGATCGCGTTGCGTGGGTCGGACCAGGATTCGGGAGTATCGTGCGGGTCAGCGGGTGTCCTGCGACGCTCGCGCCGGAACCGTCGACGAAGGGAGCCGTCGTGGGCACCGGTGAGCCGATCCGACGACGGCGGTCCTCGCCTCGCCCGGTGCCGGACCCGAGCTGACGGCCGGACGAGACGCGTCGACGATGCTGCGCGAGGAGATGTATCCCGATCCCGACGACATGCAGGTGATCACCGGTCTCGACCAGCTCGCTGCGCTCGTCGCCGGGAATCCGCTCCTTTACCTGCGTTTTTCCCGGGGGCCGGCGGCGGACGCTGCGGACGGTCCCACGCGCGATCGGGCGGCCAACCTCACCCTGCCGGGGTGGTCCGTCCTTCCCGTTGCCCCGGAACCGTGGTGGCGGCGTCCTGTCGAGGACTGGGTTGCGCGTCGGATCCACCGGTACGCCGCCGGCGACGAGACCGACGGGCGTTTCCTGTGGTTGCTCGAGGGCACGATGGTCGGCCGTGGCCTCGACCAGGAGCCGTTGGTGATCGACATCCGCCCGCACGCCCGGTTGAGCCCGAAGGTGCTGTGGGAGGCGGAAAGACGTTACCGCGAGCGTTTCGAGGTGGAGCCGGGTTCCGGCCCGTGGTGAGGCGGCGGCCGCTCGCTCTGCCGCCGCGACAGGACGCTACCGGGCGCCGGTGCGCAGGTCGCTACGCGCCGGTGTCGAGGACGTCGACCCCGGGACGGCTGCGGCGCCCTGGGTGACCGCCGTCGCGGACGGAAGTGTTCGGTATTGGCATGCAACATCTCTCGTTGCTGCAGTCGTAGAGTGATCCGGTGCTGACCGCCCTCTGGTACGGACTGGGAACTGCGGTGCCCCTGTTCGCCGGTGCCATCGTCGGGCTCCGGTACGACCTACCCCGACCTCTGCTCGCGGCGCTGATGGCCTTCGGTGCAGGCGCCATGGTCGCCGCGGTGTCCACCGAACTGTTCGCGCCCGCCTTCGCGGACCAGGGCCTGTGGTCCGCCGGCGGTGCGCTGTTGCTCGGGGCCTCGGTGTACGTCGTCGCCGATCGGCTGATCGAGCGCAGGCTCGGCACCGCTGCCCTGGGGTGGGCACTGATGCTGGGGGCGTTGCTCGACGGGATCCCGGAGAACGCCGCCCTGGGGGTGACGCTCGCCGGCGCCGGCGGCGGTGGACTGGTGCTGCTGGTGGCCGTCGCGGTCGGCAACGTACCGGAGGCCGTGGCCGGTGCCGCGTCGATGCGCTCGAACTTCGATCGGCGGAAAGCCGTGCTCATCTGGGGTATCACGGCGACACTGCTGGTGCTCGTGGTGGTGCTCGCGACGGCGTACGCCGACTCGCTGCCCCCCGCCGGCATCTCACTCGTCCAGGCCTTCGCCGGCGGCGCGACGATCGCGGTCATCTCCGACTCACTGATGCCGGAGGCATATCGGGAGGGTGGCTGGTGGGTCGGAATCTCCACGGCCTTCGGATTCCTGGTGGCGTTCGCGTTGGGCGGCCAGGGCTGATCGTCGCGCCGTTCGCTCGCCGGACTCCCGTGGATGCGAGGATCGTGAGCATGGCACCGACCTTGAACCTCGTAGGTGATGCCGACGCCGATGCGTTGCTCGCCGCCGACCCGCTCGCCCTGCTCATCGGGATGCTCCTCGATCAGCAGGTGCCGATGGAGACCGCGTTCGCGGGACCGAAGAAGCTCGCCGACCGCCTCGGCGGTCTGGACGTGCACCGGATCGCCGAGGCCGATCCGGACGAGTTCGCCGCGATCTGCTCCGGGCCGCCGGCCGTGCACCGGTTCCCCGGATCGATGGCCAAGCGGATCCAGGCGCTGTGCGCCGAGATCGCGGACCGCTACGACGGTGACGCGGCGGCCCTGTGGACGAGTGGCGACCCCGACGGCAGGGAGGTGCTGAAGCGCCTGAAGGCCCTGCCCGGCTACGGCGACCAGAAGGCCCGGATCTTCCTCGCCCTGCTGGGAAAGCAGATCGGGGTGCGACCCGAGGGCTGGCGGGAGGCTGCGGGGGAGTACGGCGAGGACGGGTCACGGCGGTCTGTCGCCGACGTCGTCGATGCACAGACCCTGCAGGAGGTCCGGGAGTTCAAGAAGGCGTTGAAGGCAGCCGCCGGGAAGAAGTGAGCCTGCACGGCGCGGATCGGCGAGTCCGTCGGCCGGCGGCTCAGGTCTTCTTCCGGGGCGACCGGCGTCGCTTCGGGGCCTGCGGGGGCTCCGGGACGTCGGCCGGACGCCCGGTCAGCGCCTCCACGACGGCGGCGAGGTCCTCCTGGGACAGCTCGTGGGTCTCCTGGGTGCGGCTCCCGGAAGCAGAGCGCGCCTTCGTTGCTGCGGTGTCGTCCATCGGTGTCCCTCTCGTCGCTCGCCGGTGGTTCCGGGATGACCCCCACGCTCACCGCACGCGCCATCCACCCGGTCAGCATGCCGGAAAGGTCCCCTTTTCGCAGCGGGCGACGCCCGACACGCCCGGCGAGGATCCGGCTCGCGCAGCGCGGCGGCCTCCCGTGCCCCGGAACGGGGTGACGGGAGGCCGCCGCGTGTGTGGTGACTGAACTGCGAGACTACCGGCGGGTGACCGGGCGGCGACCGGTGACGGCCTTGACCACGAACAGCAGGATCACCGCACCGAGGAGGCAGGTCAGGAAGCTGAAGATCAGTCCGCCGCCTTCGACGTCGACGCCGAAGAGCTTGAGCAGGAAGCCACCGAGCAGGCCGCCGATGACACCCACGACGATGTTCAGCAGGATCCCCTGCTGCTCGTCGGTCTTCATGATCTTGCTGCCGATCCAGCCGGCGAGGCCGCCGATGATGATCCACCCGATGATTCCGAGTCCGAGCACGCTCCACTTCCCTTCGTTCGGGGACCCTTCCGGTCCCCTCCGGTCTTCACCCGCCGCTGCCGGCGTGGTCACGACTACTGTTACCCCGGACGGTCGAGAACTACACCTCGGCGGAAAACCGTTCTCGTTCCGCCCTTTCGATCGAGATCCGTCAGCTGCAGTCCCGGCAGCGCGTCGTGCCGTCGTCGGACCGTGCGAGCCGGTTGTGGTGATGGACGAGGAAGCAGCTGTCGCAGACGAACTCGTCGCTGCGCCGCGGCACGACCGGGGCGGTGAGCTCCTCGCCGGACAGGTCGGCGCCGGGGAGTTCGAAGAACTCGGCGATGTCGCCGTCGTCCGGCTCCACCGTCTCGCTCACCGCCGGGAGCGTGGGGGTGGTCAGCTCGTCCGTGTCGAGCTCTTTACGGGTGTCGTAGTCGAGTGTCATGACCCCTCCTGTGCTGGCCGCGATTACTTGTCGGTGTCACCTTCCGGCGGGTGCCGGTGGGGGCGACGCCGGGCCGTGATCGCCCTCCTTTACCCGGGCCGGCGCGATGCCAAACCACGTCCGCCGGAAACCGTGAGCCGGGAAGACCCGCCCGGCCGTGTGGGTGCCGTCGCGCGGTGGCCGGTCAGCCGGTGGCCGGGGTCGACTGAGCGGAGTCCCCGGTGGTTCCGAACTGTTCGATCACGCCCCACAATTCGTCGTCGGGGCCGACGTCGTACGTGCAGGCGTCCGGCCGGGGGTCGGGCACGAACGCCCAGATGAGCGCCCCGGCGGTGCCGGCCGCCTTCTGTCCCGCGATCTTCGTGGCGATGTGCTCGGCGCGGTCGGCCGTGGCGCCGCACCGGCCCGCCAGCTCGCCGATCTCCGCCACCAGGAGTGGTTTGCCGATCTGCCGGGCCTGGGTGATGCGGCGTGCCAGACCGTTCCACTGGTCGCCCGGAAGGGGGACCGCGTCGGCGCCGTAGTCGTGGTACTGGACGACGTCCACCCACGGCGACGAGCCGACCGTCGCGTACTCGTCGCCCTGGGTGCCGCACTGCCCGCCGCCGGTGAATCCCGCGGTGATCAGGGTGCGCGGATCGAGGGCGCGGACCTGGGCCCCCGCGACGTCGAAGAACCCGCGCAGGACGGCCGCTGCGTCCGGCGGGCACCGCCGCAGCCACCACGAGCACTCGGCATCGGTGCACACGCTGGTCTCGGGTTCGCCGACGAGTTCCCAGGCGGCCAGAACGGGGGAGTCCTTCCATCGCGTCACCGCCGTCGTCACCCAGTCCCGGAAGCTCAGGACTGCGCGCTCGTGATCGACCGGCTCCGTCCATCCGTCCAGATACCACTGCCGGTCCTTGAACACCTCGTCCTCGCACGCGCCGTCCTGGGCGGCGAGGACCGGGATCACGAGTTGGCCGTGGGCCTCGGCCGCCGCGAACACGGCATCGAGCGGGCCGAAATCGAGCTCGCCGGTGAACCGGTCGACGGCCAGAGCCTGGAACGCGTTGAAGCGGGTGAGCGAATGTGGCGGCAGGGCGCCGAAGTAGGCGTCCAGATCGACCATGGCGCCGCAGCCCCAGTTCACCGCCCAGTTCGTGCCCAGCTGGTAGGCGTTGAAGCCGGTCGGCCACCAGGGCTGCCCGTCGAGTCGCAGCCCCGTGCCGTCGGTGGTGACCCGCGCGCCCGGATCCGGATCGGCGGTGGCGGTACCGGTGGTGCCCATCGCCACGGCGAGGATCGCCAGGGCCGCCGCCCACACCTTCGCCGTCCTCCCCGCGCGCATGAAGGAACTGTACTGGCGCGGAGCCGGATCGGTGAGACGAGCGATCGGAGTCGGCAGCGTTAGCACTCGGCGTCGGCGAGTGCTAATCTGTGCTGCGTAGCAGCCGGGCCGAGGGGTGAGGTCGATACGAGATGTCGTGTGCCGTATCCGTCCCCTCGCGCCGAGCGCCGGTTACCGCGCCGTCGCGGATCTCGGAATTCTTGTCCTGCAGAAGATTCCGTACGGCTCCGCCCTCGCGTGCTGCATTCCGTTCCGCCATCTCCGACGAGGATTCGAAAGACCATGTCCGTCCTGCAGACTCCCTTCCGCTCCGGACCACACCGTTCCCGATTCGACTTCCCCGCCCTGTCGCGGCTGCGTGAGACAGTCGAGGACAACGGAGCCGATCTGGCCCTGATGCTCGGCGCCCTCTCGATCGTGACCTTCTGGACGTTCGGCTTCGGCGTTCTACTCGGTGCGGCCGCCCTCGGGACCGGCATCGCCGCCACCCGGCGGCCCGCCGTGTTCACCGACGAAGCGAAGTCCCTCGATGCGCTCGTCGGCATGCTCACCGGCATCTTCGGAATCCTTGCGGGCGTGGTGTTCCTCAGCTGGGCGCTGCCCCATCTCTGACACCTGCCACGACGGGGGCGTGTCGATCCCGTGCTCGGCGCCCGCGGTGCGGGAGCCGGACGCCCGTGGGGCGGGCGAGCGAGTCTCGTGCGCAGCGTGCCCGCATCGGCGAGGACGGGTCCGAGTCCCGGGAAGAAGGAGCCGACGCAATGACGAAGTACCTGATCTCGTTCCCGAGTGGCGCCATGGTCGTTCCCGACGGGGAAATGCAGGCAGTGTCGGATGCGGCGCACGCGGTGGTGGAGGAGGCGAAGGACGCCGGCGTCTGGGTGTTCGGCGGTGGAATCGACGAGAGCGTTCCGCCGGTCCTCGTCGAAGGGGACGGCAAAGTGACCGCCGGCACGTACCCGCAGACCGAGCAGCTCGCAGGCGGCTTCACGGTACTGGAGTTGCCCTCCCGGGAGGCCGCGCTGGAATGGGCCGCGAAGTTCGCGATCGCCTGCCGGTGCGCGCAGGAGGTGCGCGCGTTCGGGTACGACCCCGCCGGCTCCCGGGGAGTGGCGCGGCATCGCGATGCTCTCCCGCACCTACCGTGCCGCGATCCGCCTCGCTGCGACCCCGATCTAGACCGGCTCGATCGGCACGGCCTACCGGGGCGCGGACGCCGGCTTGGCCATGAATCGGTGGAGGAAGGCCTTCACCGAATCCGGCATCACCGCCGCCGTGAGCGCCATGGTCTTGGACATGGGCGAGCTGGCCACCACCTTCCGCTTGCCCCCGCGCATCGCCTCGTAGCCCTTGCGGGCGACCTTGGCCGGGTCGTCCTTCGGGCCGCGAGCGATCGGCGCGTCCGCCATCTCGGCCTTGCGGAAGAACGGGGTGTCGGTCGCCCCCGGCATCAGCGCGGTGACGGTGACCCCCGTCCCGCGCAGTTCCTCGTGCAGTCCCTCGGAGAACGACTGCAGGAACGACTTGGAGGCGTTGTAGACCACCTGGTAGGGCCCGGGCATCTCCGAGACCACCGACGAGGTGATCAGTACGCGGCCGGCGCCCCGCGCGGTCATCCCGTCGAGAACGTACTTGGCCAGGTGCACGGTCGAACGCACGTTGACGTCCACCACCTCGAGCTGGTCGTCGAGGCCGGTGTCGACGAACAGGCCACCCTGCCCGGTGCCGGCGTTGAGCGCCGCGGCGGCCAGCGGCCGGCCCGTGGCGGTCACGGCGGCGCACACCTCCTCCACGCCCGCCGCCGTCCGTAGGTCGGCGCGCACCGGAATCGTGGCGGCGCCGGCGGCGGCGAGTGTGCGGGTGGCGTCGTCGAGGGCATCGGAGTGGGCCACCAGGATGAGGTCGTAGCCGTCCCGGGCGAACAGTCGGGCGAGTTCCAGGCCGATTCCGCTCGACGCTCCGGTCACCAGGGCCAACGGTCGTGTTCCGGTCATGGCCGTCGGATACCCGCATCGCTTCGTCGCAACCACGCGGCCGGTCTGTCGGTCGGCGCCGGTAGTCTCGGCGCGTGGCCCTCTACCGTAAGTACCGACCGGCGACCTTTGCCGAGGTGGTGGGTCAGGAGCACGTCACCGAGCCCCTGAGCATCGCCCTCGACGCCGGTCGCATCAATCACGCGTATCTGTTCTCGGGCCCCCGCGGCTGCGGCAAGACCTCCTCGGCCCGGATCCTGGCGCGCTCGCTGAACTGCGCGGAGGGTCCGACGTCGGCGCCGTGCGGGACGTGCCGGTCCTGCGTGGCGCTCGGTCCCGGCGGTGGCGGCAACCTCGACGTCATCGAACTCGACGCCGCGAGCCACGGCGGCGTCGACGACACCCGCGAACTGCGCGACCGCGCCTTCTACGCGCCGGCCGAGTCGCGGTACCGCATCTTCATCGTCGACGAGGCCCACATGGTCACCACGCAGGGCTTCAACGCCCTGCTCAAGATCGTCGAGGAGCCACCGGAGCACCTGATCTTCGTGTTCGCCACGACCGAACCGGAGAAGGTGCTGCCGACGATCCGCTCGCGCACCCACCACTATCCGTTCCGCTTGCTGCCGCCCCCGGTCATGCGCGGGCTGCTCGAGAAGATCTGCACGCAGGAGAACGTGCCGGTCGAGGATGCCGTCTACCCGCTGGTGATCCGTGCGGGCGGGGGCTCGCCGCGCGACTCGCTGTCCGTGATGGACCAGCTCCTCGCCGGCGCCGGCGAGGAGGGCGTGACCTACAGCCGGGCACTCGCGCTGCTCGGGGTCACCGACGTCGCCCTCATCGACGAGGCCGTGGACGCCCTCGCCGCCGGCGACGGGGCGGGACTGTTCGGAACCGTCGAGAAGGTGATGGACGCCGGCCACGACCCACGACGGTTCGCGGTCGACCTGCTCGAGCGGCTCCGTGACCTCATCCTGATGCGGTCGGTGCCCGACGCCGCCGAGCGCGGTCTCGTCGACGCGCCCGGTGACGTGCTCGAGCGGATGCGGGAGGAAGCCGACCGGATCGGTCCCGCCACCCTGACCCGGTACGCGGAGATCGTGCACTCCGGCCTCGGCGAGATGCGCGGGGCCACGGCGCCGCGCCTGCTTCTCGAGGTGATGTGCGCGCGGATGCTGCTGCCAGCCGCGTCCGATTCGGAATCGGCTGTCCTGCAACGTCTCGAGCGTCTCGAAAGCGGGATCGCGGCAGCGCCGCCGGGCGCCGTTCCGCCGGGCACTGCGCCGCCGAGCGTCGCGCCGCGGGCCGTCCCGCCGGTCCCGGCCGCGCCCGCGCCGATCGCGCCCGACGAGCCGGCCGCCAGGTTCCAGCGTCCCTCCCAGCGGCGGGCAGCACCGGCCGCACCCGTCGTCGAGCCCGCACCCGTCGTCGAGCCCGCACCCGTCGTCGAGCCCGCACCCGTCGTCGAGCCCGCGGCCGAGCCGGTCCCGGCGCCACCGTCGGAAACACCGTCGGTTGCCGCCGCGCCGGCACGTGAACCGGAGCCGGCACCACGGCCCGTCGTACGGGAGCCCGTGCGGGAACCGGAGCCTGCGCCTCGCCCCGTCGTGCGGGAACCGGAACCGACCGAGCCGGAACCCGGACCGCAGCCCGCGCCGGCGCCCGCCGCGGCCGCCGGACCCGACGCCGCCGCCGTCCGCGCGGTGTGGTCCGAGGTCCGCAGCAAGGTCCGCGAGCGCAGCCGCACCGTCGAGGTCATGCTGTCCGGTGCCACGGTCCGCAGCGTGGACGCGGGCCGCATCGTCCTCGGCCACGATTCCGCTCCGCTGGTCAAACGGCTCGTCGAACCGCGCAACGCCGCGGTGATCGCGGACGCCCTGCGGGCGGTGTTCGGGGTGGACTTCGAGGTGACCTGCGTCCAGGGCGCTGCGACACCCCCCACCGCTGCGAAACCGGCCGCGGCCCAGTCGGCGTCGCGCCCCTCCGGTCAGCCGCGGTTCTCCCGGCCCAGCCAGGCGCGGCAGGCCCAGCCCGCCCCGCAGCCGGGCGGGGCGTCTCCGGCCGCCACCCCCGCTCCGCCGCGTCCCGAGGCCGACGACATCCCACCGCCCGAGGCGCCGGACTACCCGGACGACCCCGGCCCCGAGCCCGGCTACGAGCCTCCGCGGATCAGCCCCGCCGACGTCACCGCCGAGGACGAGGAGGAGATGTTCGCCGAGGCCGCCACCCCGGTCGACCCGTCGACGCGGCGCGAACCGGAGGACGTGGCGATCGAGTTGCTGCAGGACATCCTGGGAGCGAAGAAGATCAGCGAATGATCGTGTCCCGGTCCGTCGCCGCACCGACGCCGCGGCGTCCGGGACGGTAGGGCGCACCGGCCGGTCCGAAAGATCGGTAAGTTGACCGATTGTCGGCGGGATCGCCGGATTCCTATGGTCGAGCCACCTCGACCGGACCGAATCACGGAGACGACCATGACCGACAATCTTTCCTGGCTCACTGCAACCGAACTCGCGGACGATGTTCGCCGAGGACAGATCAGCGCGAGCGAAGTCGCGGAGCACTTCGTGGGGCGTGTGGAGAGCGTCAACCCGACGATCAACGCAATCGTCGACTTCGATCGCGAACAGGTCCTGTCCGACGCGCGCGCCCTGGACGAGAAGCTCGGCGGCGGCGAATCCGTCGGCCCCCTGCACGGAGTGCCCTTCACGATCAAGGACCTGACGGCCGTGGCGGGGCGGCCCCTGACGTTCGGCATGGTGCCCATGAAGGACAGCATCGCCGACCACGACGCGGTGATCGTCCGGCGGCTGAAGGCCGCCGGCGGTCTCTACCTGGGCAAGACCAACACGCCGGAGAGCGGCTACTACGGCGGCACGGACAACCACCTGTTCGGCCCCACCCACAACCCGTGGAAGCGCGGATACAGCGCGGGAGGTTCCAGCGGCGGCGCTGCCGCCGCCGTCGCGGCCGGCCTCGGCCCGCTGGCCGAAGGCAGCGACGGAGCGGGATCGGTCCGCATTCCCGCGTCGCTGTGCGGCGTGGTCGGCCTCAAGCCCTCGACCGGACGGGTGCCGCAGACCATCCTGGCCGGTCGCTTCTACCACTGGGCCTACCACGGTCCGATCACCCGCACGGTCGAGGACAACGCCCTCATGCTCGGTGTCGTTGCCGGCCCGGACGAATCCGATCCGCTCAGTCTGCCGGCCTCGGACACCGACTACGTCGCCGAAACGAGGAAGGACATCGCCGGGTGGCGCATCGCCTGGTCCCCTGACCTGGGCTTCGCGACGGTCGATCCGGAGGTGGCGGCGATCTGCGCGGAGGCCGTCCGGGTGTTCGAGGACCTCGGAGCCCGGGTCGAGGAGGCGACCCCCGCCTGGGGAGACCCGGAAGAGGCGATGTGGCACGGCATCTGGGTTCCCGGCTTCGCGGCCGAACACGACATGCTCGACTGGGACGAGTGGCAGGGCCAGGTGGACGACAATCTCGTCGAACTGATGCGTGAGGGAGAGCGTCTCACGGGTGTCGACGTCGGGCGGGCAGACCTGTTCCGTGGCCGGATGTGGGATACGTTCTCGGCGTTCATGCAGAACTACGACCTGCTGGTCTCGCCCACCTTGTGTGAAGCGGCCCATCCGCTGGGGCAGTTCGCTCCCGACCGGCTGGCGGGGGCGTCGCTGCGCTCGCAACTGCTCGGCTGGCTGATGACCTACCCGTACAACATGCTGAGCACCCCGGCCGTCACCGTCCCTGCCGGATTCACCTCGGACGGACGTCCGGTCGGCCTGCAGATCGCGGGACGGCTGCACGCCGACGCCGCGGTCCTGCGCGCAGCGGCGAACTTCGAACGCGCTCGCCCCTGGGCGGATCGGGTCCCGGAACTGTGACGGGGCGGGCGAGCGCCCGCGGGAACCGGAACGTATCTGTCCGATAACAGGATTCGGCTCCGCTGGACACGGGATTCGACTATCGTCGAGCGATGGTCGTACCCGTGTTCAGTGGACTGGTCTCGGTGTTGCTGGGAGAGAACGCCGTCGATCGCATGACCGGGCTCACCCGGTACATGACGGATCAGCTCGGGTGCGCGGCGGCTGCCGTGACCCGCGTCGCCGGCGGCCGGCATGCGGTGGTCGCCAGCCGTGGATACGACGACCGCACCCTGGACTACCTGGTCACCGACTTCGTCGACAGGGATCCGGGCATGCAGGCGGTTCGGGCCGAGCCCTCCGCGGTGCTGACCTGGCGCGACATCCCGTCGTATCGCGAGACCTACTCGGTGCGCGAAGTGTTCGCTCCCGCCGGATTCTCCGAAGGCACCTCCGTCGTCCTGACGTCGCCCACCGGGGTCGCAGTGGGTGCGCTGCACGTCAGTGTGACACGTGATTCGGTGCCCACCGGGGTCAAGACGACGCTGAGCGACGCCCGGGAGTACGCCGCCTGGTCGGTGGACACGCTGACGCGGCAGGAAGCGGTCGCCCTCACGCCACGGGAACACGAGGTTCTCGAACTCGTGATCGCCGGCCTGTCCAACCGTGAGATCGCGCAGCAGATGCAGCTCTCGCGCAGCACGGTCAACACTCATGTGGAGCACCTGCTGCGAAAACTGAATGCCCCCAACCGGGTCGGCGCGGTGGTCCGGGCGGTTCGGCTCGGCCTGGTGTCGAACCGGGATGCGTGGGCCCAGTCCACGTAGCAGTCCGTTCCGAGCCGGGGCGGGCTCGTCGCGCCCCCTCAGGTGAGCAGGGGCGCGAGTTGCCGCGCGTGCTCGCGGAGCGACTCGAGATGACGCGTCAGCAGATGCTGGTGGTCGATGCTGCCGGACAGGACCAGACCCGCGACCAGGGTGCCGGCGGCGGACCGGACGGGGACGGCGAGGCACGCGCAGTCGTCGCGCAGTTCGCCGAGCTGGGTGGCGAAGCCCCGGTCGCGGATCTCCGCGAGGTGGCGGAGCAGGTCGCTGCGCACGACGATCGTGCGACCGGTGAGGGCGTGGAGGTCCCACCGGGGGAGGACGGCGTCGAGGTCGTTCTTCTCGGCGAGCAGGAGCTTGCCGACGGCGCTCGCATGGAGATACCGCGTGAGGACAGTCTCGTCCGTGCGGGGCGGATATTCGGGGTCGGCGTCGGCGAGGCGGAGCGTCGTGTCGGTGTAGTAGTACAGGTGGACGCCGAAGCGGACGGTCAGCCGAAGCTCGGTCAGCAGGGTGCGGGCGGCCGTGCAGACCGTCGGGACGACGGCCGCGTCGACGAGTACGCCGATCTTGCGCCCCAGAGCGAAGCCGGACAGATCGGGCAGCCGGACCACGTAGCCCTCCCCGGCGAGCAGGTTCAGGAGCCGATAGGTCGTCGCCGGCGGCAGGGACAGGTGCGCTGCGATGTCCTTGGCGGTGACGCCGGGGCCCGCCCGGGCCACTTCCTCGAGGACGCGCAGGGCGCTGATCACGGCCTTCGGCTGACGTCCCGACAGGGTTCCGTCGACGGGGCTCACCGCCGCACCTGCCACGGGCGGTGCCGGCCGAGCAGATCGTCGGCCACGGTCTCGTCGTAGACGCCTATCCGATCCGCGACGCCCGGGTCCCGACGCACCTGCACCGCGAGCAGCACACCCCCGAGGAGCATCAGGACCGCGTACACGGCGGTCATCGCGCCCGCCACGTAGAGCCTCGACGCGGCAGCCCACACGATCAGCGCCACCAGGCAGGCCGCGGTGAGCACGCCGACGATCAGCGGAATACGGGTCAGCTCGCCGATCCGGTGCAGGAATGCGGGCGTAGCGACACAGACGAGGATGTAGGCGAGGACGTACCCGTGCGCCGAGAGGGTCAGCAACCCGATCAGGACGTCCCGGGTCGAGCCCGTCGCGATCAGAAACACCACGGGCACGACCACGACGACAGGCATCGCGACGATCAGGGCGACGTGCGGCGTGCGGAACCGGGCGTGGGCCCGGCCGACGATCGCCGGGGCGACACCCTCCCGGCCCATCGCGAACAGTGTGCGCGACAGCGCGGTGGTGGAACCCATGACGCATGCGAACCACGACGCGGTGATCCCGAGTTCCATCACGACCGCCAGCACCGCCGAGCCACTGCCGGCGGTGTCCGGGAGGGTGAGCACGATCCGCAGGGAGCCGACACCTTCCCTCGCGGACTCGGGCGACTGCATCGCTGCGGCGAACACGTAGAGCGCCGCGAGCACGATCGGCGTCCACCGGATCGCGCGCGGCACGCTGATCAGCGGGTGGTGGGCCTCGCGGGCCACCGTTCCGGCGCTCTCGAAACCGACGAACGAGGTGATCGCCAGCAGCAGCGCGAAACCGATCGCGGAATCCGAACCGGTCCCGCTCGGCGCCGAGGGGGACGCGCCGTCCCGGACGGCCACGACGAACGCGATCACCAGGACGGCCGAGGCGGCGACGATGGCGAATGCCTCGACCCCCAGCATGATCCGGGCGGAGAGCTGGACGCCGCGCACCATCAGCAGCAGTGCGACCACCCCGACGATTCCGGCGAGCACCGCGCTCGTCGGCGCTCCGGCGGACAACCCGACCCGTTCGAGCAACGACGCCAGATAGCTCGCCGCACCCACCGTGCTGGCCATGGCGGCGGCCGCGTAGCCGATCAGCAGCGACCATCCCCCGGCGAAGCCGACGCGGGGACCGAGCCCCTTCACCGTGTAGCTGTACAGGCCGCTGACCGCGACCATGCGGGCGGCGAACTGTCCGATGCAGTAGCCGACGGCCGCCATCAGGACCGCCGCCGTGACGAACACCGGGATCGCGGCGCGCCCGGCTTCGGGGATGACGAGAGCCGGCAGGGTGACCATCACCGCCGAGGGGGCGACGGCCGAGACGGACTGGGCCAGTACCTCGACGAACGTCAGGCGTCCGCGCTCGAGGCCCGCCACCGGCGAAGTCCCTCTGATCTGTGGTGTACCGGACACCTTGCACCTGCTTCCACACTCGCCAGGGGACGTCGAGCGTCGGCCGCCGGACGATCCCGTGGGGTGCACGGTAGCGCAGGCACGCAGCGCGCTGCACCCATCGCACATCAATTTTCGGTCACTCGAATGAGAATGCCGGTCCCGCCGGACGTGCGCTCGAGCGGGGCGGGCGGTGCGCGCACGACCGTCACCTGGGGCGCCGACGAGAAGTCGAACGAGAATCGGGAAACGGTCTGGGCCCCAGCCGAATGAGAATCGGACAGCCCGCAATTTCCATCCGGAATCGGGGGTGACTCGCGCCACATCGTGTGGTTATCGTGGGTTCGGGTCACAGCGCCGGAAGCCGGCGTATCGGAATCGAAACCACTGTGCCCGAGTCTTTTTCATCTTTCCTCAGAGTCGGAGACATCATGACTGCAGTTGCGCAATCCGCCACCGCTCTGCTTCCGGAGGTGGCCGAGTTCCTCTCGTCGCCGAAGCAGATGCTGATCGGCGGCCGGTGGGTGGAGTCGGCGTCGGGCCGGCGGTTCGACACGGTCGATCCCGCGACGGGGCAGGTGCTGACCACGGTGCCGCACGGCAGCGCGGAGGACGTCGACCGCGCCGTGGCCGCCGCCCGCCGGGCGTTCGAGGAGGGGCCGTGGCGGCGCCTGACCCCGGCCGAGCGTCAGCGCGTCCTGTGGCGGATCGGCGAGGGCATCCTGGCCCGGGCGGACCAGTTCGCCCAGCTCGAGTCCCTGGACAACGGCAAATCGGTGGTCGTCGCGAAGGCGGTCGACGTCACCTGGGCGGCCGAGATCTTCTTCTACTACGCCGGCTGGGCGACCAAGATCGAGGGACGCACCGTCCCGGTGTCGGTTCCGTGGGCCCCGGGTGCTCGTTTCCACGCGTTCACCAGCCGCGAGCCGGTGGGTGTGTGCGCCCAGATCGTGCCGTGGAACTTCCCGCTGGTGATGGCCGCCTTCAAGCTCGCCCCGGCGCTGGCGTGTGCGAACACTCTGGTGCTCAAGCCCGCGGAGCAGACCCCGCTCACCGCGCTGCTGCTCGCCGAGGTCGCCACCGAGGCCGGGGTGCCCGACGGCGTCGTCAACGTGGTCACCGGCTTCGGGGACGCGGGTGCGGCCCTGTCGGCCCACGACGACGTCGACAAGGTCGCCTTCACCGGCTCGACCGAGGTCGGCAAGAAGATCGTGAGTGCCGCCGCCGGGAACCTGAAGAAGGTCTCGCTCGAACTCGGTGGCAAGAGCCCGCAGGTCGTCTTCTCGGACGCCGACCTCGAGGCCGCGATCCCGGGCGTGGCGAGTGGCTTCCTGTTCAACCACGGGCAGGCGTGCACCGCCGGTACGCGGCTGTTGGTGGAGGACCGAATCTTCGACGAATTCACGCAGGGCGTAGCTGAATTCGCGAAGTCGCAGAAGATCGGTCCGGGACTCGATCCGACGAGTGACATCGGGCCGCTGATCTCGGCGGAACAACTCGGCAAGGTCACCGGCTACATCGACGCCGGACTCGAGGACGGAGCGCGTGCCCTGTCCGGAGGAAAGCGTCACGGCGACAGCTGCTTCTACGTCGAGCCGACGCTGCTGGTCGACGTGCGCAGCGACTTCGGCGTGTACCGGGAGGAGATCTTCGGCCCGGTCGCCGTCGCCGTGCCCTTCAACCGGGAGGAGGGGGTTCGCGCCGCCGCCAACGACACCCCCTACGGTCTCGCGGCGAGCGTCTGGACGCGGGACGTCTCCCGGGCGCACGAGGTCGCCGCCGAGATCAAGGCGGGCACGGTCTGGATCAACTGCCACAACGCGTTCGACACCGCACTGCCCTTCGGGGGCTACAAGCAGTCGGGCTGGGGGCGGGAACTCGGTGAGGGAGCCCTGGCGGAGTACACCCAGACCAAGTCGGTCAACATCGCACTCTGAACGGCCGGGGCGGTGCCCGGCACGACGTGGGCACCGCCGCCCGTACTGCCGGCCGAACGAGAACCCGGCACCGAGGCGTTCTCGTTTGCCGTCGACGAACCGTGACGCCGCGGTGACTGCACCGACAACGGCCGGGCGCACGCTTCTTCCGGCGCTCGGCACCGAACCTCCGGCACACCCCCTCTCCCGAAAGTCGAAGCACCGATGACCCTCAACGCTCGCGCACACGAACCCCCCACCCACCGGTTGTCCGGCAGCCTCGGTCCCGGCGCCGTCGTCTTCATGGTGGTCGCGGCCGCGGCCCCGCTGACCGTGATCGCCGGCACGGTCCCACTCGGAATCTCCGCCGGAAACGGGGCCGCGTTCCCCGCCTCGTACGTCGTCTGCACGGTGGTCCTGCTCTTCTTCGCCGTCGGCTTCACCGCGATGGCGAAGCACGTGCCCGGGGCGGGGGCGTTCTACACCTTCGTCACCCACGGTCTCGGCCGGCACGCCGGTCTCGGTTCGGCGTTCCTGGCGCTGTTGTCCTACACGGCGGTGCAGGGCGCCGTCTACGGATACATCGGCGCGGCCCTCGACGACTTCGTGACCGCGCACGGCGGCCCCGAGTTGCCCTGGTATCTCTGGGCTCTGATCGTGCTGGTGGCGGTCGCGGTGCTCGGCTACCGCCACATCGACCTGTCCGGCAAGGTCCTCGGGGTCCTGTTGCTGTGCGAGGTCGGCATCGTCCTGGTGATCGATGCGGCGGTGGTCGTCCGGGGCGGCGCGGAAGGTCTGTCCACCGCTGCGCTGCGGCCGTCCGAATTCTTCTCGGGCGCACCGGGAATCGCCCTGATCTTCGCCGTTGCCGGCTACATCGGTTTCGAGGCGACCGCGGTCTTCCGCGACGAGGTGCGTGATCCCGCCCGGACCGTTCCGCGGGCCACCTACCTCGCCCTGGTGGTCATCGGCGGCTTCTATGCGCTGTCGAGCTGGGCGCTGGTCAGCGCGTGGGGTGACGAGGGCGCCGTCGCCCTGGCCACCGAGAACCCCGAGGGCATGATCGTCGACACCGCGACCCGCTACGTGGGAGCGGCGGCCGGTGACGTCGTGCAGGTGCTCCTCGTCACCAGCCTGTTCGCGGCACTGCTGTCCTTCCACAACGTGCTCTCCCGCTACATCTTCTCGCTCGGCAACAGCGCGGCACTGCCGGCGCGATGCGGCCGCTCGCACGAACGTCATGCGTCGCCCTACGTGGCCTCGGTCGTGCAGACGGTCTCGGCGCTGGTCCTCGTCGTGGCCTCCGCCGTCGGCGGGCTCGATCCCGTGACCGAGGTCTTCGCCTGGTTCGCCGGGGTCGCGTCCGTCGGTGTGCTCGCCCTCATGGCGCTGACGTCGATCGCCGTCCTCGTCTTCTTCCGGCGTTCCCGGGCCGACACCCGGCCCTGGCCCACGCTGATCGCGCCGGCGCTGGGCCTGGCCGGGCTGGGCGCCCTGCTCACGATGACGATCGCGAACCTGCCGCTGCTCGTCGGCGGATCGAGCACCCTCGCCGCCGTCATCGCCGTTGTTCTCGCCGGGACGTTCGCGGGCGGAGCGGCCGTGGCCGCTCTCCGCCCCGACGCTGCACGAAACACCCATCCCCACGGCGGCCTCGCGCCCGCCGTCACGACCGAACCCCAGATCGACAAGGAGATCGCACGATGAGCACTGCCACCACGCCGTTCACCGAAGCGGCATCGACACCCGCACCGGACCATCCGCTCAGCCCGCTGACCGCCGACGAGATCACCGCAGTCAAGGAAACGGTGTCGGCGGCGGGACTGGTGACCGAGCACGTCCGGTTCGTCTACGTCGGACTCGAGGAACCCCCCAAGTCGACGGTCCTGGCGTTCCGGCCGGGGGAGCACGTCGAGCGCCGGGCCCGCGTCCTGCTCCTCGACCGCGCAACCGGTGCGGGATCCGACCACGTCGTGTCCGTCACCGAACGCAGGATCCTCGGCACCGTCGCCGTCGACGCCGCCACCGACGGGCACGTCCCGATCCTCGACGAGGAGTTCGAGGACATCGAATCGTTCCTGCTCTCCAGCTTCGACTGGATCGCGGCGATGGCCGCGCGCGGCATCGACCCGCAGAAGGTGCGCGCGGTTCCGCTGTCGGCCGGGGTGTTCGGGCACGAGGACGAGGTGGGGCACCGGATCGTCCGCGTGCTCGCGTTCCATCAGGAGGACGAGGCCGACCTGCCGTGGGCGCATCCGATCGACGGTGTGGTCGCGTACGTCGATCTCACCGAGCAGCGGGTGGTGAAGGTGGTCGACGAGATCACCCTTCCCGTGCCGGCCGAACGCGGCGAATGGGACGCCGCGCCGCACGAGACGCCGGTCCGCACCGACCTCAAGCCGATCGAGATCACGCAGCCCGAGGGGCCGAGCTTCTCGGTCGACGGCAACCGGATCACCTGGGCGGACTGGACGTTCCGGTTCGGGTTCGACGTCCGCGAGGGCCTGACCCTGCACCAGCTGTCGTTCTCCGACGACGGCGTGGAGCGACCGGTGATCTACCGTGCCTCCATCGCCGAGATGGTCGTGCCCTATGCCGACCCGTCGCCGGTGCGATACTGGCAGAACTACTTCGACCAGGGGGAATACCTCTTCGGCCGCTACACCAACTCGCTGGAACTCGGGTGCGACTGCCTCGGTGAGATCCAGTACTTCGACGTCACCATCGCCGACGAGAAGGGCGACCCCCGGGTGATGAAGAACGCGATCTGCCTCCACGAGGAGGACTACGGCGTCCTGTGGAAGCACACGGACATGTTCAACGGCATGACCGAGACCCGGCGCTCGCGCCGGCTCGTGATCTCGTTCTTCCTCACGATCGGCAACTACGACTACGGCTTCTACTGGTACCTCTACCTGGACGGCACCATCGAGCTCGAGGCCAAGGCCACCGGCATCGTGTTCACCTCCGCCTACCGCGGCGAGGACGGGTTCGCCACCGAGATGGCGCCCGGCCTCGGTGCACCGTTCCACCAGCACCTCTTCTCCGCGCGCCTGGACATGGCGGTCGACGGCAACGTCAACACGGTCGAGGAGGTCGACGCCGTGCCCGAACCGATGGGACCGGACAACCCCTGGGGCAATGCGTTCCGCTGCCGCAAGACCACCCTCACCACGGAGGCCGAGGGGCAGCGGCTGGCCGACAACACCAAGGCCCGGGTCTGGCACATCACCAACCCGACCAAGCAGAACCGGCTCGGGCGGAACGTGGGTTACGCGCTGCACCCGGAAGGCCAGCCCGTGCTGCTGGCCGACCCGTCGAGTTCCATCGCCGCCCGCGCCGCGTTCGCCACCAGGCACCTGTGGGTCACGCAGTACGACCCGGCGCAGCGGTATCCCGCCGGCGACTTCGTCAACCAGCATCCGGGACAGGGGGGACTGCCGACATTCGTCGCCGGCAACCGGAACATCGAGGGCGAGGACCTGGTGCTGTGGCACACCTTCGGGCTCACCCATTTCCCGCGCCCGGAGGACTGGCCCGTGATGCCCGTCGACTATGCCGGATTCACGCTGAAGCCGGTCGGGTTCTTCGACCGCAATCCGGCGCTCGACGTCCCGGCCGGCCCGTCGAAGCACTGCTGCACGGACTGACGGCCGTGTCCACCACCGATCCGGCCGCCCGTCGCACCACGTTCCCGTGGTGCGGCCGGGCGGCCGCCGCCCTGGCCGTCGCGTCCGCCGTGCTGCACGTCGGCGCACTCGGGGGGCACGCACCCTCCCCGGCGCCGGCGGTCCTGACGCTCGTCATGACCGCCGGGTGCCTCTACTGCGCGCGCCATCTCTGGCGGCGCGGAAACCAGCGGGACTGGATCCTGGTCACCGTCATGAACGTCGTGATGATCATGCTGCACCTGACCACCATGAGTCCCGGAGGTGGGGGCGGCGGCCACCACGGGCACGCTGTGCCGGTGGTCGCCGGTGGCACAGCGGACGCATCGATGCCTCCGCTCATGGCGGCCGCACTGGCGGTCGCGGCCGCGGAAATCCTCCTCGCCGTGAGCGTGGTGTTCCACCGCACCCGGGGGCTCGACCCGGCGATCGCGGGGTAGAGCGGGGAACCACAGCGACACCCACCCTGCCTATCCGGATCTGACGGACGGACAGATCAGGGCCGACCTTGCTGCGGCCGAGGCCGCGATCACGGCACTGACGGGTCGCCCGGCCGTGCCGTTGTTCCGGTTTCCGTTCGGTGCTCGCACCGACGTCGACATCCGCGTCGTCAACGATGCCGGGTATGTGCCGGTGCGCTGGACGGTGGACTCGCTCGGCTGGAAAGGCACCAGCGGTGGTCTCGACGTCGGGGCGGTCACCGAACGGGTCGTCTCCGCAGCCGTGCCCGGCCAGCTCGTCCTGATGCACGTGGGCACGAACCCCGACGACGGCACGACTCTCGATGCCGATGCGCTGCCCGCGATCATCGACGGTCTGCGTACTCGGAGTTACAGTTTCGTGGATCCGGTCGATGTCGTCCGCTGAGCCCAGCCAGGTGCACCGTCCCCGCGTGTTCGATTTGCGGACTTTACAATCACTGTGCTTACTTATGAACGCGGTCGGGAATCGTTGGGTTGGATCCCATGGGCTGAAGGACGGTTTCGATGATCCTTTCCGCTGTCCGGGTGGCGATCGTCGGCGCGCTGACCATCTGTTCGATGTTCGGTGCCGTGTCGATCGCCCATGCCGACCCGTCCCCGGCCTCGTACTGTGCGCCGACGGTGGTGCTCGCCGTCGACGGCACGAAGGGTCCCGAAACGCCGGACTCGATCGACCCCGACAGCCCCCTCAACTCCTACACCGATCAGTACCGTGACAGTTCCGACTTCGCGGTGCGGCACGTGCGGTACCCGGCGGGCATGGTGGCCGGGGTGTTCGGCTGGGACACGTTCATGGACCAGTCGGTGCAGATCGGCGTGCAGAACCTGTGGGCGGAGATCGGCCGGACCGAGGCCGCCTGCGGGCCGCGCACGCGCTACGAGCTGTACGGCTACTCCCAGGGTGCGATCGTCGTGCGCCGGGTGGCGATGGAGATCGATGCGGTGCCGCCCGTGCACGACGACGGCACCGACCTTCAGGACCGCGTCCGGGTGCACCTGATCGCCGATCCGGCACAGGGCCGGCCCGCCCAGTACGCCGGTCCGCTCGTTCCCGGGATCACCCTTCCGCAGCCGGCCGGCGAGCTGCGGCACATCCCGGTCACCACCGAGTGCCTCGAGGGCGACATGATCTGCGATCCGGAGGGCAACGTCAGCGGATACATTCGCGAGCACGCGACGTATCACCCCTGATGTTCGCCCTCGGCGTCGCGCTGTTCGCGCTCGCCCTCGCCGTGTCCGTCGCCCTGCACGAGGCCGGTCACCTGTGGGTGGCGCGGCGTCTCGGAATGAAGGTGCGCCGCTTCGCAGTCGGTCGCGGCCCGACGGTCTTCTCGTTCCGCCGCGGGGAGACCGAGTACGGCCTCGGCCTGTTCCCGGTCGGGGGGTTCTGCGAGATCGCCGGCACCACCGCCCTCGACGAACTGGCCCCCGGCGAGTACGACCGGGCGTTGTATCGGCAGCGGACGTGGAAGCGCGTGGCCGTGATGTCCGGTGGCGTCTGTATGAATTTCCTGCTTGCCGTGGTGCTCGTCCTCGGGCTTGCGGTCGGGTGGGGTCTGCCGGATCTGCACCCGAGGATCGTGGTCGAGTCCGTCGGGTGCGTCCCGCCGTCGCAGGGGCCGGCGCCCGGATACGGACTCGTCGGGTGTGACGGGCCGGGACCGGCCGCGTCGGCCGGGATACGCCCCGGCGACGTCGTCCTCGCCGTGGACGGAAGGGACGTCGCCCGGTTCGGTGACCTCGTCGAAAGGGTGTGGCAGAGTTCGGGAGTCGTCGAACTGGTGATCGATCGGCAGGGACGGGAACTGCGGGTGCCGGTCGCTGTCGAACCGGTGCAGCGCTGGGTGGTCGACCCCCGGTCCGGGGTCGAGCGGTCGACGACCGTCGGGGCGATCGGCCTCTCCGCACAACCGGTCGCCGGTCCGGTCCGCTACGGCCTCGTCGCCGCCGTTCCGGCCGCGTTCGCGTTCACCGGGGACCTCGTCGTGGCGTCGGCGCGGACGCTGGCGAGCGCCCCGTCGAAGGTGGCGTCGCTGTGGCACTCCGTGACGGGCGGCGAGCGCGACGCGGACACCCCGGTCAGTGTCGTGGGCGCCGCGTCCCTGGGCGGGCAGGCTGCGGAACGGGGCATGTGGGAATCGTTCGTGTTGCTGATGGTCGGGCTGAACCTGTTCGTCGGCCTGGTCAATCTGCTGCCGCTGCTGCCCCTCGACGGCGGGCACGCGGCCGTCGCCGTCTACGAGGCGTGTCGTAACCGGGTGCGCCGGCTGCGAGGTCTGTCCGACGCGGGGCCGGTCGACTTCGGGAAGTTGCTGCCGGTGACCTACGCGTTCGTCGTCGCCGGGGGTGCCTTCACGGTGCTGACCGTCGTCGCGGACGTCGTCGCCCCGATCCGCCTGGCGTGATCCGATCCCGTCACGTTGCCTCCCATATCGATTATCGATAGGCTATCGATAATCGATATGGGAGGGTGTCATGAGTACGTCTTCGGTGTCCGTTCTCCGGCCCACCGCGAAGGACCGGCGCGACCTCTGGGCGAGCATGGCCGTGTTCGCCGGTACCGCGGCGGTGGTCGTCGCCGACTACGTCGCCACCCTGTCCGGGCAGCTCTCGGCCGCGACGGTGACCGCGCGCATGGAACTCGGCGAGGCGGCCACCCCCGTCCCCACGCCGTCCGGTGTGCAGGCGTCACTCGACGGCGCGGTGACCACCTCGCTGCCGGTCGCCGAGCTGTCGCCGGTGACCGTCGCGCTGCTGCGGACGGGCGACGCGGCGCAGACGCTGAGCTACCTGGCCGTGCTGGGGCTGCTGGCCCTGCTCGTGCGCCGGTTCGTGCAGGGCCGGATGTTCGACCACGGCACCTACCGGCTCACCTACCACCTCGGCTGGGTGGCACTGACCATCGCCCTGGTTCCGATGTTCCCCCGGATCACGGGCACCAACATGGCGATCCGCGATCTCGGTCTCACCCACGTCCCCGGCGTCGAGGGCAGTTGGCTCGGAGCCGAGTTCTGGCTGGTGTACGCCGGGGCGATGGTGCTCTCTGCGGTTGCGATCGCGATCCGGGTGGGCAACCGGATGGCACGCGACCAGGAAGGACTCGTGTGATGCCGCCGGAGTCAGAACACGCCGTCCACTGCCGGCTCGACGACCTGCTCGCCGAGCGCGGCATGACCCTCGCGACGCTGTCCGAACGCGTCGGGGTCAGCGTCGCCAACCTGTCCGTGCTGAAGAACGACCGCGCTCGCGCCATCCGGTTCTCGACACTGACCGCGATCTGTCACGTCCTCGGCTGCACCGTCGGGGACCTGCTGACCGTGCAACCCCCGCGGTGACCGCCCGAAGAACTCCTGCGGTACGGGACGCGCGGCGCACATTGTCCGGTCCTCGCGGCGAATGTCTCCCGGCCGTTGCGGATGCGCGCCCGAACCGCTTCCATTGAGTGATGCCGCGGTGGTGCTGGGACGAGGACGAACCGCTGTTCGGTGACGTCGAGTCGCCGGCCGGTGGTGTGGCCATCGCCGGTTGCTCGGCGCTGATCGCCCTCGTCGCGCTGCTGGTGATCGGCCCCGCCCTGGTGTGAACCACGTCCGGTCCCCCCTCCTTTCGGGATCCGCGCGCGAAAGTGCCTGTTGCGCTCGTACTTACGCGCGCAACTCGCACCGACGCGCGCAACTTGCCCTGACGCGCGCCACGTGCGTCCGACGCGCGCAACTTGCACCGGCGCCGCGCCGGGAGAATTCCCACCGGGACGGGACGGGTGTCCCTGGCGACCGGGACACCGGGCGCAGCACCCTCTCCGTCAGGCGCAGAGCGCGCCGGGACGAGGGAGGGACACCGATGAGCACAGCGAGCGTGACGGAGGACAGCCGCACGGGCGCACGGCGCGCGTCGTCGAGCGCCTGGGCCTGGGGCGGGGCCGTCGCCGGCCTCGCCGGGGTGGTCGCCATCCAGGCGAGCATGGGCATGGGCGCCGCCTACGACGAATCCACGGCGGGCAACGCGTCCGCCATCGCCGACGCCTTCGCGGGTGAGCGGACCGAACTGCTGGTGATGCACCTGTCGCTGATGGTGTCGACGGTGCTGCTGCTGATCTTCGCCGCGGGTCTGCAGCGCCGCCTGCGGATCGCACTGCCCGACGACAGCCTCCTGCCGGCCGTCGCGGCGTTCGGGCTGCTGCTCACCGCGACGGCCTGCCTGCTCGGCGCCGGCCTCGACACCGAATTGCTGTTCGGGCTGAGCGAGCCGGGACAGATGGTCGCCGAGGTCGCCGTCGTCGGTTCGCACTGGGTCGGCACGATCCCGTGGCTGTGGGTGGGCGCGGGGGTCAGCGGCCTGGCGGTGGCCGCCGCCTCGCTGCGCCACGGCGCGACGCCGCAGTGGCTGGGCTGGGCGAGCGTGGTGCTCGGCGGCCTGACGGCGCTGCTCGGGATCTCCCCGCTGCAGTACATGGCCGGCTTCGTCGGCCCGGTGTGGGTGCTCGTCGCCGGCGTCGGATTCGCCGTCTCCGACAGGGCACGCCGATAGGCTGCCGCGCGACGGGACCGGCCGCGGGGCATACTCACCGCACCATGGCTGTTGCGGACGCATCCGAGACGGCGGCGGGCACCGGTGGCGCACCGGGGCCCGCCGCCGTCGTCGCCGTGCTGTCGTGCGGTCTCGCCGTCGCCGCCCTCGCCGTCTTCGCGGCCGCTCGTCCGGACCTCGACTCGGACCAGCTGTTCTTCCTCGTCGACGTCGTCGGTGCCGCGGTATACGGCACCGTCGCCGGGGTGGTGCTCGCCCGCCGGGTGCATCCGGTGCCGCTGCTGCTCTCGCTCGCCTCGATCGGCGTCGGGCTGTCGGCCCTGAGCTACGCGTGGACGAAGCTCGCGCAGGTGCGGCCCGGACTGCCGTTCGCCGGGGTCCTCGCGCCCCTGCAGAGCACCACGTGGATCCCCGGCACCCTGGCGCTGTTCCTGGTGGTGCCCTGGTTGGTCCGTGACACACCGCTCGACCGGCGCGCCCGCCTCGGTGTGCTCACCGGTGCCGCGGTCACCGGCTGGTTCTTCTGGGCCCGTACCTTCACCGGCACCGCCGTCGGCTGGCTCGTGCTGCCCGTCGTCACCGTCGGTCTGCTCGCCGCGGCGGACATCACCTACCGGTGGCGGCGCGGCCCGGTGTCCGACCGCATCGGCCTGGGCTGGCTCGCGCTCGGCACCGCACTGATGGCCGTGTCCTACATCCCGCTCGCGGTGCCCGGCCTGCCGTGGATGCTCACCCCGCTGCTGCACCTGGCCACCCAGGCGTTCTACCCGATCGCGATCCTCGTGGTGGTGCTGCGGCAACGATTGTGGGGGCTCGACCTCGCCGTCAGCCGCGCAGCCGTCGCCGGCAGCCTCGTCGCGGTACTCGCCACCGGCTACCTCGTCGTGACCGCCACCGTCGCCCTGATCCTGCCCACGGACGGCTCGGTCGTGGCCCAGGCCGTCGCCGCGGTCGCGGTGGCGCTGGCGGTGCAGCCGGTCCGGGCCTGGCTGACGCGGCGCGTGCACATCCTCGTCTACGGCGAGGGCGACGATCCGGCGAGCGCGGTGCGCCGGCTCGGCCGGCACTTCGCCGGGGCACAGACGCCGCGGCAACTGCTCGAGGATCTCGCCGCCGGCATCGGCGTCGCGCTGCGACTCGAGTCCGTGACGGTGCGCCGCGGCGACGAGGTGCTCGCCCGCTGGGGCACCCCCACCGGGCCCGCCGAGGAGGTCGTCCTGCGCGACGGCCGGGTCGCGGTGACGGCGCCACCCGGCGAGACCCTCGGGCCGCGCAGCCTCCGCGCACTCGGCGAACTCGCCTCCGTGGTCGAGGCCGGTCTCGTGGTGCTGCGATCCTCGGAGGAGCTCGACGCGGCCCGTGCCCGGCTCACCGAGGCCCGGCTCGCCGAACGCCGCACCATCCGCCGGGAACTGCACGACGGGCTCGGTCCGTCGCTGGCCGGGATCCGGCTCGGGCTGCAGGGCGCCCGCAACCTCGTCGACACCGACTCCGCCGACGCCGTTCCGCTGATCGACTCCCTGCTGCGCGAACTCGACCACCAGGTCGAGGGGGTGCGCGAGCTCTCCCGGGGGCTGCTCCCGCCCGCGCTCGACGAGCTCGGTCTCGCCGCCGCGCTCGAGGAGATGTCGGCTGTCCACTCGCGCAGTGGGTTTCGCGTCGAGGTGGACGCCGACGTGCCCTCGGGCCGCAGCGGTCCGGTCGTCGCGGCGGCGTACGGCATCGCCGCCGAGGCGGTCACCAATGCGCGGCGGCACAGCGGGGCCGACGGATGCCGCGTGCGCGTGCGGGCCTCGGCGGACCGGCTCACCCTCGAGGTGCGCGACGCGGGCCGGGGGATGGACCGGAACGCGCGACGGGGAGTGGGGACGCACAGCATGCGCGAACGCGCCGAGGACGTCGGCGGCAGCGTCGCGATCACGGGGGCGCAGCCGCACGGCACCGTCGTCACGGCGCACCTGCCGTGGGGACCGTCGTGAGCGCCCCCACGGCGATCGCCGTCGCCGTCGTCGACGATCATCCCGTGTTCCGGCTCGGCCTCGTCGCCCTGCTGGGCACCCTCGACGGCATCGAGGTGGTGGCGCAGGCAAGTTCGGTCGCCGAGGCGCTCGAGGTGATCACCGCGGACGTCGACGTCGTGCTCATGGACCTCGAACTCGGGGACGGCTCGGGCATCGAGGCGACCCGGCTGCTGCTCGGACGGTTCCCCGAGTTGCGGGTGCTGGTGGTGACCATGCACGAGGACGAGGACTCGCTCGTCGCGTCGGTGCGCGCCGGGGCGCGCGGCTATCTCGTCAAGGGTGCGGACCCGTCGGGCGTGGAGCGGGCGATCCGGGCCGTCGCGGACGGCGAGGTCATCGTCGGCGCCGCCGTCGCCGCCAAGGCGATCGGCGCGATGGCGGCCTCCCGCACCCTCGCGCCCACGGTCTTCCCGGAACTGACCGACCGGGAACGCGAGGTGCTGGACCTGATGGCGCGCGGGCACGACAACGCCACCATCGCCCGCCGCCTGGTGCTGAGCCCGAAGACGGTGCGCAACCACGTGTCGAACGTGCTCGGCAAGCTCGGCGCGGCCGACCGGTCGACCGCGATCGTGCAGGCCCGCGAGGCCGGCCTGGGGGTGTGAACGTCCGCTCGGTTCGGTCACGGACTCCGCTCGGTTCGGTCCTTCAGTCCGCGGCGTCCCGGCTCCTAGGGTGGACGACGTCGGGCGTGACGGCTGTCACGAGCTGGCGCCCCTCGCATCCGCAAAGCACGGGAAGGAACCTGCGCACTGTGACCTCCGAGGCATTCATCTACGAAGCCATCCGAACTCCGCGCGGCCGCGGCAAGAAGACCGGGTCGCTGCACTCGGTCAAGCCGATCTCCCTGGTCACCGGCCTGATCGACGAACTGCGCGTGCGGTTCCCGGACCTGGACGAGAACCGCATCTCGGACCTGATCCTCGGCGTCGTCGGGCCGGTGGGCGACCAGGGCGCCGACATCGCCCGCACCGCGGTGACCGCGGCGCGCATGCCCGACACCGTCGGCGGCGTGCAGATCAACCGCTTCTGCGCCTCCGGCCTCGAGGCTGTGAACATGGCCGCGCAGAAGGTCCGCTCCGGCTGGGACGAGCTCGTCGTCGCGGGTGGCGTCGAATCGATGTCGCGGGTGCCGATGGGCTCCGACGGCGGCCCGTGGGCGCTGGACCCCGCCACCAACTACGACACCTACTTCGTGCCGCAGGGTGTCAGCGCCGACCTGATCGCCACCATGGAGGGCTTCAGCCGCGAGGACGTCGACGCCTACGCGCTCCGCTCGCAGCAGCTCGCCGCGGCGGCCTGGTCCGGCGGCTACTTCGCCAAGTCCGTGGTGCCGGTCAAGGACCAGAACGGCCTGACCGTCCTCGACCACGACGAGCACATGCGTCCCGACACCACCCTCGCGGGTCTGGCCGGACTGCAGCCGTCGTTCGCGATGGTCGGCGAGATGGGCGGCTTCGACGCCGTCGCGCTGCAGAAGTTCCACTTCGTGGAGAAGATCGACCACGTCCACCACGGCGGCAACAGCTCCGGCATCGTCGACGGCGCCGCGCTGGTGCTCGTCGGTTCCGAGCAGGCCGGCAAGGACATGGGCCTGACCCCGCGGGCGCGCATCGTCGCCACCGCCACCTCGGGTGCGGACTCGACGATCATGCTCACCGGTCCCACCCCGGCCGCGCACAAGGTCCTCGCCGCCGCCGGCCTGACCGTGGACGACATCGACCTGTTCGAGATCAACGAGGCGTTCGCGTCCGTCGTGCTCAAGTTCCAGAAGGACCTGAAGATCCCGGACGAGAAGCTCAACGTCAACGGCGGCGCCATCGCGATGGGGCACCCGCTCGGCGCGACCGGCGCCATGATCATGGGAACGATGGTCGACGAGCTCGAGCGCCGCGGTGCCCGCCGCGCCCTCGTCACCCTCTGTATCGGTGGCGGCATGGGTGTGGCCACGATCATCGAGCGCGTCTGAAACTTCGGAAGGGACTGGGGAATTCACAGTGACTGAGAACAACATGATCGGCTGGGAGCGCGACGCCGACGGCATCGTGGTGCTGACCCTCGACGACCCGAACCAGGGCGCGAACACCATGAACGAGCTGTACAAGGCGTCGATGAAGGCCACCGTCGACCGCCTCGTCGCCGAGAAGGACGACATCACCGGTGCCGTGATCACCTCCGCCAAGAAGACCTTCTTCGCCGGCGGCGACCTGAAGAACATGATCAAGGTCGGGCCGGAGGACGCGCAGCGGATCTTCGACGAGGTCGAGGCGATCAAGGCGGACCTGCGCCGGCTCGAGACCCTCGGCAAGCCCGTCGTCGCCGCGATCAACGGCGCGGCCCTCGGCGGCGGCCTCGAGATCGCGCTCGCCACCCACCACCGCATCGCGGCCGACGTCAAGGGCGTCCAGATCGGCCTGCCCGAGGCCACGCTGGGCCTGCTGCCCGGCGGTGGCGGCGTCACCCGCACCGTGCGGATGCTGGGTCTGCAGACCGCGCTGATGCAGGTGCTGCTGCAGGGGCAGCGCTACAACCCGGCCAAGGCGAAGGAGATCGGCCTGATCGACGAGATCGTCGGCGGCATCGACGAACTCGTCCCCGCCGCCAAGGCGTGGATCAAGGCCAACCCCGAGGGCGGCGTGCAGCCCTGGGACAAGAAGGGCTTCAAGATCCCCGGTGGTACCCCGGCGTCGCCGGCGTTCGCGGCGAACCTGCCGGCGTTCCCGGCGAACCTGCGCAAGCAGCTCAAGGGTGCCCCGATGCCGGCGCCGCGGGCCATCATGGCCGCCGCCGTGGAGGGCTCGCAGGTCGACATCGACAATGCGTCGAAGATCGAGGGCCGGTACTTCACCGAGCTCGTCACCGGCCAGGTCGCCAAGAACATGATCCAGGCGTTCTTCTTCGACATGCAGGCCATCAATTCCGGTGCGTCACGGCCGAACCAGGCCGACGGCACGCCGTTCCCGAAGACCACCTTCCGGAAGGTCGCCGTGCTGGGCGCCGGCATGATGGGCGCGGGCATCGCCTACGTGTGCGCCAAGGCCGGCATGGACGTGATCCTCAAGGACGTCTCGATCGAGTCGGCGCAGAAGGGCAAGGCGTACTCGGAGGGCCTCGAGGCCAAGGCGCTCTCGCGCGGCAAGACGACGGAGGAGAAGTCCGCGGCGCTGCTTGCCCGCATCACTCCCAGCGCGGACGTCGCCGATCTGGCGGGTGCGGACCTCGTCATCGAGGCGGTGTTCGAGAACACCGAGCTCAAGCACAAGGTGTTCCAGGAGATCCAGGACGTCGTCGCGCCGGACGCGGTGCTCGGTTCGAACACCTCGACGCTGCCGATCACCGGTCTCGCGGAGGGCGTGACGCGGCAGGAGGACTTCATCGGCCTGCACTTCTTCTCGCCGGTCGACAAGATGCCGCTGCTCGAGATCATCGCCGGGGAGAAGACCTCCGACGCGACGCTGGCCAAGGCGTTCGATCTCGCCCAGCAGATCCGCAAGACCCCCATCGTCGTCAACGACTCGCGGGGCTTCTTCACCTCGCGCGTCATCGGCACGTTCGTCAACGAGGCGATCCGCATGGTCGGCGAGGGCATCGAGCCGGCGACGATCGAGCAGGCCGGTTCGCAGGCCGGCTACCCGGCGCCGCCGCTGCAGCTGTCGGACGAGCTGAACCTGACGCTGATGCAGAAGATCCGCAAGGAGACCGAGGCGGCGACCGAGGCGTCGGGACTGAAGGTGCCGCAGGACGATTCGTCCACCGTCGTCGACTTCCTCGTCGACGAGGGCCGTCCGGGCCGTGCGGGCGGCGGCGGCTTCTACGAGTACGTCGACGGCAAGCGCAGCCGCATCTGGCCGGGCCTGCGGGAGAAGTTCGACAGTGCCCCCACGGACATCCCGATCCAGGACCTGATCGAGCGGATGCTGTTCATCGAGGCCATCGAGACGCAGAAGTGCTTCGACGAGGGCGTGCTGCGCACCACCGCCGACGCCAACATCGGCTCGATCCTCGGCATCGGCTTCCCGGCCTGGACCGGTGGCGTCGCCCAGTACATCGCCGGCTACCCCGGCGGTAAGGAGGGCTTCGTCAAGCGCGCCGAGGAACTCGCCGCCAAGTACGGCGAGCGCTTCACCCCCCCGGCGTCCCTGCGCTGACCCCCGTGCGCGGTTTTGGTAGCCATCGCTACCAAAACCGCGCACGAGTTCTCCACAGGTGAGGGCTCCCGGCCACGGTCGGGGGCCCTCGTTCGTCGCGGGGTCCGCCATCATCGACCGCATGGGGGACTTCGGGAAGAGCGACGTGCAGAAGCTGTTCGACGATCGAGCCGGCTTGGTGACCCAGACCGAGCTGACCGACCTGGGGGTGGGGCGGGGAACGGTGCGGCATCTGCTCGACACCGGGCGGTGGCAGCGTGTCCTGCAGGGCGTCTACGCCGTCAGCAGCGGGCCGCTGACACGGACCATGGTGCTCGAGGCGGCGCTGCTCTACGGGGGCGGCGCGGCGATGCTGAGCCATCGCACTGCGGCGGAGCTGTGGGGCATGCTCCCGGTCGACGACACCGCACCGGTGCACGTCACCGTTCCCGTGGGCAAGTCCGCGCTGCCCCAGCGAGCGACGATGCGGGCACCCGGACGGAAAGCGACGCTCCCGGTGTCGAAGCCGGACGCCGTTCTTCATCCGGGGGTGATCGTGCACCGGTCCCGGGCGCACGCCCACATCGGCGTCGATCGGTACCTGGCGCGCACGACCAAGGTCGACACCGCACTGGATCTGGCCACCGCGCAGCCGTCGCCGCGGGAGGCGTACCTGTCGCTGATCTCCACGGTCACGAACGCCGGGATCCGGCTGCACACCGTGCGACGGCGACTCGAGGAGCGGCCGCCGTACCGGTATCGGACCGCGCTCGACGAGGCCGTGACACTGCTGGCGGAGGGGGTGCAGTCCGTCCTGGAGTACCACTACGCGATCGATGTCGAGCGTGCGCATGCACTGCCCGTGGCGGACCGGCAGAGCCCGGTCGTCGTGGACGGCAGGACCCTGTACGAGGACTGCACGTACGACAGCGCCGGATGCCCGCTCACGGTGCGGTTGGACGGCAGGTGGGTGCATTCGATGCGCGAAGTCGCCTTCCGCGACCGGCGTCGGGACAACGCCGCTGAGCTGGCCGGCCGATCGCGGCTGGTCTTCGGATACCGGGAGGTGGCGTCGTCGCCGTGCGACGTCGCGCGCGAGGTGGAGACGGTGCTGACCCGGTTGGGCTGGGTCCGGGACGAGCCGAACCCCTGCTCGTGCCGTGCGCGGTTCTGGTAGTGGGTACTACCAGAACCGCGCACGGGCCGCGGAGCGGCCTATGCGACCCACCACGGGCGCAGCGGGACGTTCGGCTCCTGATCCGGGCCGAGCTTGACGGCCAGGACGTGGTGCAGCTGCACGACGTTGCGTTCGAAGCCGAGGCGGGAACCGGCCATGTACAGGCCCCACACGCGGGCGGTGCCCTCGCCGACCTCGGCGACGCACGCGTCCCAGTTGGCGACGAGGTTCTCGCACCAGCCCTTCAGGGTCAGCGCGTAGTGCTGGCGCAGGTTCTCCTCGTGCAGCACCTCGAGGCCGATGTCCTGGATCTCGGTGATGATGCGCCCCGAGCCGGTGAGTTCCCCGTCGGGGAAGACGTACCGGTCGATGAAGCCCCCGGCCTTGACGGGGCCGCGGTTGACCGGACGGGTGATGCAGTGATTGAGCAGCAAGCCGCCCTCGCGCAGCTTGTCGTGCAACCGCCGGAAGTACGTGGGGTAGTTCTGCACGCCGATGTGCTCGGTCAGCCCGATCGAGGAGATCGCGTCGAAGCCCGTCTCCGGCACGTCGCGGTAGTCGGAGAAGCGGACCTCGGCGAGGTCGGTGAGTCCCTCGTCGGCGATGGCCTTCTGCGCCCACTCCGCCTGCTCCCGCGACAGGGTGACGCCGAGTGCCTTGACGCCGCGCCGTGCCGCGTACCGCACCATCCCGCCCCAGCCGCAGCCGATGTCGAGGAGACGGTCCCCGGGCTGCAGCCGCAGCTTCTCGAAGACGAGGCGGTACTTGTTCTCCTGTGCGTCCTCGAGACTCTGCGCCTCGGAGTCGAACAGCGCGCACGTGTACGTCATGGACGGGCCCAGGACGTGCTCGTAGAACGCGTTGGAGACGTCGTAGTGATGGTGGATCACCTCGGCGTCACGGCTGCGCGAATGCCGGAGCCCCTCCGCGAACCGGCGCCAGCGCGGCAGGTGCTCCTGCGGGGGCGGCGCGATGGGCTTGAGCGTCTCCAACCCCAGCGAGCGGGCGATCTGCGCGAGCGTCAGTGCCGGTGGACGCTGGAAGTGCAAGTCGCCCAGGGCCTTCAGGAGCTCGTACGGGTTGCCGGGATGGACGCCTTCGGCTTCGAGGTCACCCGAGACGTAGGCGCGGGCCATGCCGAGGTCGCCGGGTGCCGTCGCCAGATAGGTCGTGCCGCGCGTGGAGGTCAACCGCAGGCCGTACGGGGCGTCCGCCGGGCCGGCGCTGGAGCCGTCGTACGCGGTGAACCGCACCGGCAGCTCGCCGCCGGTCACGGTCTCGAGAATCTGGGCGAGCGTGAGCCGGCCGTCGGGAATGCCTGGTTCTCGCAACGTGGTCATCTGTTGTGCACCGCCTTCGAGAAGAGGTCAAGCAAACGGGATTCGGGGTCGTAACGCTTCTTCAGGGCGGGATAGTCCCCGCCGCCGTAGTAGAGCTCTTCGAACTCCGCGCGCGTGTAGTACGAGTCGGAGTACAGCGATTTGTGGCCGTCGAGCTCGGCGACCTTGTGTTCGATGCGACGGTTCGCGGCGCCCTCGATCTCGCCGGCAACGGCCGGGACCGACGACCAGAAGCCGACGTTGACATAGGTGCGTTTCGGTTCGAGCGGGTACAGGGGCCACGGCCGCTGGGCGTCGCGCGCCACCGGGCCGCCCTCCCGTAACCGCAAGGGGCACAGCCAGACCGGCTCGATCGGAATCTCGTCGAGGAACCAGCGCAGGAACTCGGCGGTCCGTTCGATCGGCACCTCGATGTCCTGCACGACGCGTTCGCGCGGCAGGTTGCCCTTGCGCCGCTCGATACGGTCGGCGACGCCGTAGCGGTGGTCGAGGGCGATCAGCTTCCAGTAGAAGCTGCTGCGGAGCAGGCGCTTCGGCCACAGCCGCCGGATCCGGGGGTCCTGGGCGCCGAAGGCGCGCGAGCACCAGAACCAGTCGGTGTCCCACCGCCACAGGTAGTCCCGGACGGTGAGGCGGTCGGTCCGCGGATGGTTGACGGATGCGTGCTGGATCGAGCGGTAGTAGATGTTTTCGCCGGTGTAGTCGCTGACCGGGCCGGGGGCGTCGGTCTGCGTCCCGAGGGTCAGGTAGGACTCCGCGGCGGAGAACATCACCCCGTCGAGGTAGTCGACCGGCACCCCGGCGTGCACCCGCTCGGTGGCGATGCGGTCGAGGGCCGACTGCATCTCGTCGAGCGAGTCGAACCGCAGATGCCGCAGCGCCACGTACGGTTTCACCGGTTCGAGTTCGATGCGCAGGCGCGTGGCGTAGCCGAGGGTGCCGTAGGAGTTGGGGAAACCGTGGAACAGGTCGGCGTGCTCACCGTCGGGGGTGGCGGTGACGATCTCGCCCGCGCCGGTGAGGATGTCCATCTCGAGGACCGACTCGTGCGGCAGGCCGTTGCGGAAGGAGGTCGACTCGATGCCGAGCCCGGTGACCGCGCCGCCGAGCGTGATCGTCTTCAGCTGCGGCACCACCAGGGGTGCGAGGCCGTGGGGCAGGGTCGCGTCGACCAGGTCCTCGTAGGTGCACATGCCGGCGACGTCGGCGGTGCGCGCGACGGGGTCGACGGAGACGACGCCGCCGAGGCCGGACACGTCGAGGCCGGGCGCGTTCACCCGGGCCCGGGCCCGGAAGAGGTTGGAGGTCTTCTTCGCCAGGCGCACGGGGGCGTCGGCAGGGATGGCGCGGTAGGAACGCAACAGGCGCTCGACACCCGCCCGATGTGCGGATTCTCCGCTCGGGACTACGACTGACTTCGGCTTCTGCATACGACTCCCTGGGGCGACGCACGGTGGCGACCTTCACAATAGCCCCGCGGGCCCGCCCGGGCGCGACGATGCAGCAGGCAGGATGGGAACCGGTGACGGCCGCGCTCCGAGCGGCCCACGGGCAACAGGAGGAACAGTGGGACAGGTAAGCGCCAGCAGTTCGATTCAGCTCGCCGCGGCGCCGGAGCGGGTGCTCGAGGCCCTCGCGGACTACGAGTCGGTGCGTCCGCGCATCCTCCCGGAGCAGTACCGCGACTACCGGGTGCTCTCGGGTGGTCGCGGCGACGGCACGGTCGTGCACTGGATCCTGCAGGCGACGAAGAAGCGGGCTCGCGACGTCGAGGCGCGAGTGGCGGTCTCGGGCAGCACGATCACCGAGCGGGACGCGAACTCGTCCCTGGTGACCACGTGGAGCGTGGTGCCCAACGGCACCGGTTCGACCGTGGTGACGTTGACCGAGTGGAAGGGTGCGGGCGGCATCGGCGGCTTCTTCGAGAAGACCTTCGCGCCGCTCGGGCTGCGCAAGATCCAGGAGCAGGTGCTGGCGAACCTGAAGCGCGAACTGGACTAGAGGGCGTCGGCGGGGTCGCCGGCGAACGCGACGATCCCGGCGACGACGGCGGTGGCGTAACGCTGCCGCCCGTCGGGATCGGTCATCGTCGCGGCGTCCGTCGCGTTGCGCATGTTGCCGAGCTCGACCAGCACCGACGGCCGTCGGGCCAGATTGAGTCCGGCCAGGTCGTCGCGACCGAGCAGGCCGTCGGTGCCGAGGTACGTGGACGGGGTCAGTCCGGCGTCGACGAGGGCGTCGCGCACGGCGACGGCGAGGGCGACGGACGGGCCGGCCTGCACCTCGTCGAGCGGGGGCGCCGAGTAGTTGACGTGGAAGCCGCGCCCGTCGGCGGGGCCGCCGTCGGCGTGCAGGCTGACCACGACGTCCGCGCCGGAGGCGTTGGCCTCTTCCGCGCGCCGGTCCACGCAGGCCGCGACGGACGCGTCGTCGGGGCGGCTGAGCAGCACGTGCGCGCCGAGCTCCTCGAGTTCGGCGCGCACGAGCATCGCGACGTCCCAGTTGAAGGTGTGTTCCGCGTAGCCCGAGTCGGTGCTGGTGCCGGTGGTCTGGCAGTTCTTGGTGCCGCCGCGGCCGGTGGGCACCTGGGCGGTGATGCTCGCGTCGTTGGTGCCGTTGTGGCCGGGGTCGAGGAAGACGGTGCGGCCGGTCAGCGGCAGGTCCGCGGTCGCGGTCGCGGGGACTCCCGGCAGGGACAGGGCCAGCACGCAGGTGGCGGCGACGGTGATCCGGCGGGACAGTCCACGCACGCGCATTCCGTCACGGTACCGGGGACGGACTACCCTGAGTTGCGAAATCCCGCGAAAGGACATGCCTGTGGAACCCGGTGGAATGCCCGACATGCAGCAGCTCCTGGCGCAGGCGCAGCAGATGCAGCAGCAGCTGATGGCCGCCCAGGCGGAGATGGCGCAGGCGGAGGTGACCGGCCAGGCCGGTGGCGGCCTGGTGACGGCGACGGTGAAGGGGACCGGTGAGGTCGTCGGCCTTCGGATCGACCCCGAGGTCGTCGACCCCGAGGACGTGGAGACGCTGCAGGACCTGGTGATCGGCGCGATCGCCGACGCGTCGGCGAAGGCGCAGGAGATCGCCTCCGAGAAGCTCGGCCCCCTGGCCGGTGGGCTCGGCGGCGGCATTCCCGGTCTGCCCGGCTTCTAGAGGAGTCACGTGTACGAGGGACCGGTCCAGGACCTGATCGACGAGCTCGGCAAGCTGCCGGGCATCGGTCCGAAGAGCGCCCAGCGCATCGCGTTCCACCTGTTGTCGGTCGAGCCGCCGGAGCTCGACCGGCTGCAGGCGGCCCTGCAGCAGGTGCGCGACGGCGTCCGGTTCTGCGAGGTGTGCGGCACGGTGGCGGATCAGGAGCGGTGCCGGATCTGTTCCGATCCGCGCCGGGACCGGACCCAGATCTGTGTGGTCGAGGAGCCGAAGGACGTGCAGGCCATCGAGCGCACCCGCGAGTTCCGTGGGCGCTACCACGTGCTCGGCGGCGCCCTCGATCCGCTCAGCGGCATCGGTCCGGACCAGTTGCGGATCCGTGAGCTGCTCACCCGCATCGGCAATCAGGAGGACGGCGTCGACGTCACCGAGGTGATCATCGCGACGGACCCCAACACGGAGGGCGAGGCCACGGCGACGTACCTCGTGCGGATGCTGCGGGACTTCCCCGGCCTGACCGTGACGCGGCTGGCGTCCGGTCTGCCCATGGGGGGCGACCTCGAGTTCGCCGACGAGCTGACCCTCGGGCGGGCGCTCTCGGGCCGACGCACACTGTGACCGCCCCGAGACGCACCGGGGAGCAGACGCGCCGCCGGATCCTCGACGCGGCCGGCATGGCGTTCGCGACGCGTCCGTACCGCGAGATCACCCTCAAGGACATCGCCGAGGACGCCGGCGTCAGCCCGGCGCTGATCATCAAGTACTTCGGTTCCAAGGAGCAGTTGTTCGACGCGCTGGTCGACTTCCAGAGCGCGGCGGACGTGTTGTTCGACGGTCCCCTCGAACAGCTGGGGGAGCGGATGGTGTCGATGCTGGCGCGGCCGCTCGAACCGTACAAGCCGCTCTCGATGAACATCCTGTTCATGAGCGGGGCGAGCGAGGAGAGCAACAGCAAGCTCCGGGAGAACTATTCGAAGCAGATGATCGACGCGCTCGCGGCACGCCTGCCCGGCCCGGATGCACGGTTGCGGGCGGAGCTGGCGATGTCGATGGTGATGGGTCTGGCGATCATGCGGCGGCGCATGCTCGCGGAGCGCGCCACCGGTTCGGTGCCGGACGTGGTGGCGCGGTACGCGCCGCTGGTGCAGGAGCTGCTCGACGGGGCGGAGTGACCGACGGCCCGGAGTGAGATGCGGGTCACCTCTGTTGCGGGGTAAACGGCTATTCACTTAGCCTGGTAAACAATTATTCACCCCGCGCGGAGGAGGGCCGATGGCGTACGTGTCCACCCACCCCCTCCGGCTGCGCGGATCCCGGCCGGACCGGTCGCTCGCCGGGCCGCCCGCCCGCGGGGCGGCGACGGCGGTCGCGCCCCGGCCGTCGCGTTTCGTCTTCCCGATCCTCGCGGTCGGGGCGATCTTCCAGGCGATCATGCAGACGGTCATGGTGCCGCTGCTGCCGAGCATGCCGGCGCTGACCGGCGCCGGCACCACGGCCGTGTCGTGGCTGGTGACCGCCACCCTGCTGGTCGGGGCCGTGATGACCCCGATCTTCGGCCGGCTCGCCGACATGGTCGGCAAGAAGCGCATGCTGCTCGTCGCGCTCGTCCTGATGACCGTCGGATCGCTGCTGTGCGCGATCAGCTCGAACATCGCGGTCCTCATCACCGCCCGCGGTCTGCAGGGCGCGGGCGCGGCGGTCATTCCGATCGGCATGTCGATCCTGCGGGAGGAACTGCCGAGGGACCGCGTCGGACGCGCCGTCGCCCTGCTCAGCTCCACCCTCGGCCTGGGCACCGCGCTGGGCATCCCGTTCGCCGCCGCCATCGTCCAGTTCGCGGACTGGCACGTGCTGTTCTGGGTCACCACCGCGATCGGCGCGGCGGTGGCGACCGCGGCCGCGGTGTTCATCCGCGAGTCCCGCACCCGCACCGGCGGCCGGTTCGACGGCGTCGGCGCGGTCGGCCTGAGCGCCGCGCTGGTGAGCCTGCTCGTCCCCCTCACCCAGGGCAGCACCTGGGGCTGGACCAGCCCCGCGGTGCTGTCGATGTTCGCCGCCGCCGTGGTGCTGTTCGGACTGTGGGGATTCCAGCAGCTGCGCAACCGCAATCCGCTCGTCGACCTGCGGGCCTCGGCGCGGCGCACGGTCCTGATGCCGCACCTGGCCGCCCTGCTGGTCGGATTCGCGTTCTACGGCAACACCCTCATCACCACGCAGTTGCTGCAGGCCGACCCGGACCACGGCGCCGGATACGGGCTGCCGATCCTGCTCGCGGCCCTGTGCCAGCTGCCGGCGAGCTTCGCGATGATGTCGTTCGCCCTCGTCGCCGCGCGGTTGTCCGACCGGTGGGGCACGAAGGTCCCCATGCTGGCCGGCGCGTTGTTCCTGCTGGGCGGGTACTCGCTGCATGCGGTGCCCGACAAGCCGCTGTGGTCGGTGGTGGTGGCGCTCGGCGTCGCCGCCATCGGCACCACGCTCGTCTACTGCACACTGCCGGTGCTGATCATGGGTGCGGTCCCGCTCGAACAGACCGCCGCGGCGAACGGCGTCAACGTGCTGCTGCGCACCACGGGCAGCACGGTGTGCAGCGCCGTGGTCGCGACCGTGCTCGCGGCGCATCTGGTGAACGGCGGCATCAGCACGGCCGGATTCTCGATCGCCTACCTGGCGTGCGCCGCCTGCGCGGTGGTGGTGTTCGTGGCTGCGCTCGCGCTGCCGGCGGCGAACCGGCGGCCCGTCGAGCACGTCACCTCCGAAGTGCCGTCCGTGTGAGTGCGCCGGTCCGCCGCCTGCGCGCAGACGGCGAACCGGCCTCCTCCCTCCCCGGGTCTAGTACTCCACGCCGAGGTCCCGCGGGCGATAGCCCTCCGGGTAACCCGGATACGTGCGGTTGCTCGGATTGCTCGCAGCCATCGAGGTCCGACGTTTCGGCAGCCGGCGTACCACCGCCGACCGGGCCCGCAGCGCGGCTTCCGCGACGGCCCGGACCCGCGGGGAGCCCTGCGGGAACCCGAACGCCGCAGCCATCCGCTCGTCGATGAGCGAGTACACGGCCGTGGCGACGGCGGGTGCGAGCACCTTCGGGTACCACGACTGGAACAGCCGCAGGGTGTAGGTGCCGATGCGATGGTTGTCGTCGCTGTAGGTGAAGTGCTCGTCCTCGTAGTCCAGCTTGAACCGCTGGAAGTCCTGGTACGACTCCGGAATGTTCTTGATCCCCATCCGGATTCCCACCTGGCGGTAGAAGTGGAACGAGGCGAGACGCTCGTGCGGGTGCAACCGCCGCCAGCCGTAGCGGTCGATCCAGTCGATCGGGTCGTAGACGAATGTCGAGAGGACGTAGAGCATGTCGTCGTTGTCGATCGAATATCTGCCGTGCATCCGGTTGACGTTGCGCAGCGACTCGCGACCCCGGTCGGAGTCGTAGCCGTGCTCGACGAGTTCGGACATCAGGATCGCGGTGTCGTCGTAGCGCTTCTGCGGGCGGTGCTCGAACTCGCCCGTGCGGGCCAGCAGCGCGGAGATGCTCGGCACACAGTACGTACGGAACAGCGCGAACTCGAGTGACCGCTGGTAGTCCCAGGGGAACTCGTACCCGGCCGTGATCCGCAGGATGTCCTGGTGGTGGGTGACCGGGTCCAGGCCCTCGATCACCTTCAGCCAGCCGAATCGGCCGAATCCGGCGTGCGGGTCCTGGTTCGGCGCGGGGAAGGTGGCGGCTTTCTCCGTCCGGGCGTCGGGGTGGGCGACGACGGACGCCCCGCGCGTGCGTTCCCGGGTGCGGTCGGGGGAGGTCGACGTCATCGCCGTCACCGCCCGTGCCGGGTGCGGAGCATCCACGCGGCGATCTTCATGTCCCGCGCGCTGCGTTCGAGGGTGAGCAGGTTCAGCGGTGCCCGGAACTTCTCGACGGTCACCGACTTGGGCCGGCTGAATTCGCGCAGGCCGTCGGCGCCGTGGATGCGGCCGAACCCGGATTCGCCGATGCCGCCGAACGGCAGCGACGGGATGCCCGCGAAACCGAGCACCGAGTTCACCGACACCATGCCGGTGCGCAGGCGGTCGGCGATCTTCCGTCCGCGAGCGCGGTCCTTGGTGAACACCGATGCGCCGAGGCCGTAGTCGGTGGCGTTGGCGCGCTCGACGGCCTCGTCGAGATCGCGCACCTTGTTGACCACCACCGTCGGGCCGAACGTCTCCTCGCACACGGCCGAGGACCGCTCCGGGACGTCGGTGAGGATCACCGGGTCGACGTAGCGGTCGTGCACCGACTCGCGGCCGCCGACGACGGCGCGGGCGCCGTGCCCGAGCGCGTCGTCGATCTGGCCGCGCACGATGTCGATCTGACGGGGCAGGGTCATCGGTCCGTAGCTCGCGTCGTCGCTGCCGCCGGGGCGCACGCGCTCGATGGTCGCGGTGAGCTTGTCGAGGAACTGCCGGTAGACCGAATCGACGACGTAGATGCGTTCGACGCCGGCGCAGGTCTGTCCCGCGTTCCCGAACGCGCCGAACGCGGCCATCTCCACGGCCTTGTCGAGGTCGGCGTCCTCCGCGACGATCATCGCGTCCTTGCCCCCGCACTCGGCGACGAGCGGGGTGAGGGTCTCGGCGCACACGGCCATGACCTTGCGGGCGGTGGCACCGGAGCCGGTGAAGGCGATCTTGTCGACGCCGGAGCGGGCGAGTGCCGCCCCGGTCTCGCCGAGACCGGTGATCACCTGGAACACCGGCTGCGTGGGGGCGAGCGCGTTCCACTTCTCCTCGAGCCACTTGCCCACGCCGGGGGTCAGCTCGGACGGCTTGAACATGACGGCGTTGCCGGCGGCGAGGGCGTAGGAGATCGAACCCATCGGGGTGTAGACCGGGTAGTTCCACGGTCCGATGACGCCGATGACGCCGAGCGGCTGGTATTCGAGGGTGGCCCGCTGGTTGGCGCTGGCGAGGCCGGACGGCACCCTGCGCGGGCGCAGCAACTTCCTGGCGTTGCGGGCGGCCCAGTCGAGGTGCTCGATCGCGAGCATCACCTCGAGGAAGGCGTCACCGCGCGGCTTGCCGGTCTCGGCGGAGACGAGGGCCGCGAGGGACTCGGCGTCGGCGGCAACGGCCTTCTTGAACTCGAGCAGCCAGTCGCGGCGGCCACGGAAGCCCTGGTCGGCCCACCATCGGGCTGCCGAACGCGCGCGGTCGACGGCAGCGGCGACGTCGGCGGCGCCGGCGATCGGATACTCGGCGAGGACGGACCCGTTGCGCGGGTCGAGACTCGCGAAGGTCTCCCCCGGAGGGGTCGGGGGCTGGGTATCGGTGGGCGTGAGTTCCTGGGTCATGGGCGACGCTTCCTTCGCTGGGTCACATCAAATATATTTGATGTGATTCACTGTCGTGGATATCACACTAGGCGGCGCGTCCGATGTCGACAACCCCCTACTACTTGTCCAGGCCAGGAGGCCGATCCCATGCACACGAACCTGACGGAATTCACTCCCGAGCAGCAGGACTTCGCGGCAGCAGTCGCCGATTTCTGCCGACGGGAGGTCGGCACCCGCGAACAGCGCGACGCCCTCACCGACCACGGCAAGCACAGCCACAGCCAGGAGCTGTACCGGAAGATGGCCGAGCTCGGCTGGCTCGGGGTGACGGTGCCCGAGGAGTTCGGCGGCTCCGCCGGCAGCACGGTCGACCTGTGCATCCTGCTCGAGCAGAGCACGAAGGGCATGGCACCGATCGGCGGCATCGGACCCACCCTCATCACCGGCGCCGCCTACGAGAAGTTCGGCACGCAGGCGCAGAAGGAGACGGTGCTCGGCGGCATCGTCGAAGGCAGATCCCAGTCCATCTCCATGTCCGAGCCCGAGGCCGGGTCCGACGTCGGCGCCCTGACCTGCCGCGCCGAGAAGGTCGACGACGGCTGGCTGATCAACGGCCAGAAGACCTGGTGCTCCAACGCGCACTTCGCCGACAACATCCTGCTCGTCGCCCGCACCGACCGCAGCGGCGCCAAGCATCAGGGCCTGACGATGTTCCATCTGCCGGCCGGCACTGCGGGACTGAAGATCAGCGGCATCGAGACCATGGGCGGCAAGGAGGTCAACGACCTCTACCTCACCGACGTGCATCTGCCGGCGGACGCCGTCGTCGGCGAGGTCGGCAACGGCTGGACCCAGCTGATGGCCGGGCTGAACACCGAGCGGCTCATCCTGGCCGCGATGATGCTCGGCACCGCGCAGCGCGCCTTCGACGACGCCCTGCAGTTCGTCACCGAACGCAAGCAGTTCGGCCGGCCGGTCGGCACGTTCCAGGCCATCCGTCATCGCGTCGCCGACCTGGCCACCGAGATCGAGGCCACGCGCCTGCTCGTGTACCGCGTCGCGCGGCTCGTCGACGACAACCCGGGCACGTTGTTTCCGCGCGAGGCGTCCATGGTCAAGCTCAAGGCCACCGAGGTCGCGAAGAAGACGGCCCTCGAAGGCATGCAGATGATGGGCGGATACGGGTACGCCACCGAGTTCGACATGGAGCACCATGTCCGCCGGACGATCGTGTCGACGATCTTCGGCGGCACCAACGAGATCCAGCGCGACATCATCGGCAAGAGCTACGGGTTGTAGACGATGGCGGCACCGGCCCGTTCCCTGCGGCGACGGCCTCAGCTCTCGGAGGAGGTCGCGATCCACCTGCGGGGCCTCATCATCTCCGGCGCGCTGCGCTCCGGCGACTTCGTGCGGCTCGACGAGACCGCAGCCGAACTCGGGGTCAGCGTCACCCCGGTCCGGGAGGCGCTGCTGACCCTGCGGGGGGAAGGTCTCGTGGAGTCGGTGCCCAACCGCGGTTACGTCGTCTCGCCGCTCGGGCGGGGCGACGTCGCCGACATCTTCTGGCTGCAGAAACAGATCGCGGTGGAACTGGCGGTGCGCGTGCTGCGGGTCGCGGACGCTGCGGACCTCGATCGGCTCACCGCGCTGAACGATGCGCTGCGGTGCGCGGTCTCGTCGTCGGACGCCGACCGGATCGCCGCTGCGGAGTTCGAATTCCATCGCGAGGTCAACCGGATCGCGGACAGCCCGAAGCTCGCCTGGTTCCTCTACAGCGCGGCCCGCTACACCCCGTACCGGCTCTACACCGCGGAGCCGGAGTGGGGCCGGTCGGCCGTCGACTCGCACGCCCGCTTGATCGACGCGTTCCGCAGGGGGGACCGCGACGAGGTGATCGCGCAGACCGCGGGGCAGTTCGACGATGCGGTCCGCCGGCTGCTCGAGCACCTGGACCGGCGCCCCGAGTGACCGAATGTGACATCCGGTCGATCACATCGACCGGATGTCACATTCGGTCCTGTGGCGCGTGGGGGGTGTCCGGCGGAAGGCTTGCGGTGCAGGGGATTACAGCGCGATGTCGCGTTCGAGACCGAACCAGTAGTGCTCGCCCGCGTCGAACACGAGCCCGCCCTTGCCGTTCATGACGCCGACGAGCGTGTCGTCGTCGGCCTTCTTGAAGTGGTCGAACACCGGCATGCCGTCGTAGACCATGGTGGCGGTGATCTCGCCGCGGAACCGGACCTCCCACAGCGACGCCTCGCCGCGGCCGGTTTCGACGTCGGAGTAGAGCTCACCGCTCGCGTCCCGGCACATCAGCGGCTGCACGTCGTGGGCGGTGGCGAACTGCTTGCCGTACCACCGGGCCTTGCCCAGCAGTGTGTGGGTGCGGTGCCCGGTGTCGAAACTGAATCCGCGCCAGCGGTATCCGACGAGATCATCGATGCGGGCGGGCTCGAGGCGCGCCCACAGGTCGTCGAGTTCGCGCGGCGAGATCGTGTCGGTGCGGCGGCGCAGTGCGGCCAGCTCGTCGGCCACGGTCATGGTCACTCCTGACGGTCGAAGGTGAGTACTGCCTCGACGGCGTCGCTGCGGGTCCGCCCCGTACTCCCGCACCACCGCGGCGAGTGCCGTGTGCGTCACGCGTCCGCCGCCGGGTCGCCGAGAAGGGTCGCCAGCATGAGCTGTTGCACGCGGGTCTCGTTGGCGGGGGTGGCGTCGAAGTGCAGCAGACGTCCGACGTCGAGCACGAGGTTGAGCGCGGCGTGCACCAGGAATCGGCACTCGACGGCGGACAGGGCCGGACGTACCTCGCCGAGCAGGCGGGCCCACTCCTCGACGTTGAGCCGCTGGATGTTGCGCAGGTCGGTGCGGTGTGCATCGGGCAGGTTTCCGATCTCGGTGAAGTACACGACCATCAGCTCGCTGCGGGCGAACGACAACTGGACGTACACGCGGGTCAGGGAGTACAGTGCCTCGGCCGGGGTTGTGGAGTCGGCCAGCGTGCCGTTCACGGCGACGGCGAGCCGGTCCGCGGCCCGGTGGAAGGCCGCGGCGAGCAGGTCGGCCTTGCTCGCGAAGTGCCGGTAGACGCCGGAGGCGTTGATGCCGGCCGCCGCGCCGATCTCCTCGATGCTCACGTCGTGGTACCCGCGGGCATAGAAGAGCAGGATCGCTTCGTGCAGCAGCACCTCGCGCTTGTTGGCGACGGCGAGGCCCGGGACACGGGCCGGCTCGTCGTGTGACCGGTCGGTCGTCGCCGGACGGACACGCGCGACCGAACGGCAGGCCTCGAGCAGCAGCCGCTCGATCCGGCGGTTGGCCAGCGGGGCGCGGTGTGCGGTGATGCTGCCGACGACGCTGAGCATGGCCGCGCTGAGGATGACGTTGTCCGGTTCCGGGAGCCCGGGTCGCAGGGCCGCCAGCGCGGCCCCGATCCGGCGGTTGACCCCCCAGATCTCTCGCCGGACCGCGTCGCGGTCCTCCGCGGTGAGATAGCGGCTCTCCCATCGGTAGAGCCCGGCGGTGCGGCGGCATTCGACGGTGGTGCGGATCGCGGCGAGCAGCAGGCCGTCGAGGCGTTCGCCGGGGTCGGCGCTCGAGGGGCTCGCGGAGTCCGCTTCGGCGACCGCCGTCCCGAGCGTCGTGCCCAGGCTCAGGGCGGCGTCGCGGAACAACGCGTACTTGTTGGGAAAGTGCCGATAGAGGGCGGGGCCGGAAATGCCGACCGCGGCAGCGATCTCGTCGATCCCGACACCGTGGTACCCGCGTTCGCTGAACGCCTCGGCGGCGACCGCCGCGATCTGTGCCTTGCGGTTCTTCGGCCGTCGTCGCGGAGCCGGTGCTCCCTCGGTCGCCGTGCGGGCGGTCGACCGTGTCCGCGTCGCCCGCGAACCGGCCCGGGTCTGCTCCGCCACCGTACCTCCATTCATGCCGGGCGTGATGCCGGCAGCCTATCGCACACGTTAGCGGCCAACACCATATCCGCGTCGGCGAATCGGAGGGCCACGCCCCACGGAAAGGCCAGCGGAGAACCCTTGACAAACGCGGTTGCGCACCGCGAAAGTTAACGAGCATTCCCGATGTCACCACGGTGTCCGGCCGCTGCGCCGGACGTGTCCGTCCGATGCGCGTCGCGGCGCAGGTCCAGGATCCGAGGAGGTCCAGTGAGAACCCGATTCACCGAGGCATTCGGGGTCGAGCACCCCATCGTCCAGGGTGGGATGATGTGGGTCGGCCGCGCCGAACTCGTCGCCGCCGTGGCCGAATCCGGCGCTCTGGGCTTCCTGACCGCGCTCACCCAGCCGACGCCCGAGGACCTCGTGAAGGAGATCGCCCGGACCCGCGAGCTCACCGACAAGCCCTTCGGTGTCAATCTCACGATCCTGCCGTCGATCAACCCGCCGCCGTACGCCGAGTACCGGCAGGCCATCGTCGAGTCGGGTATCAAGATCGTCGAGACCGCCGGGTCCAACCCCGTCGACCACCTGCCCCACCTGAAGGACGCCGGCGTCAAGGTCGTCCACAAGTGCACGAGCGTGCGGCACGCGCTCAAGGCCGAACGCGTCGGAGTGGACGCCGTCAGCATCGACGGATTCGAGTGCGCCGGTCATCCCGGCGAGGACGACGTGCCCGGACTCGTCCTGATCCCCGCCGCCACCCGGCAGCTGCAGATCCCGGTGATCGCCTCGGGTGGCATCGCGGACGCCCGCGGCCTCGTCGCCGCGCTAGCCCTCGGGGCGGACGGGGTCAACATGGGGACCCGGTTCATGTGCACCGTCGAGTCGCCCGTCGCGCATGCGGTCAAGGAACAGATCGTCGCCAACACCGAACGCGACACCCGGCTCATCTTCCGCACCCTGCACAACACCGCCCGCGTGGCGGCGAATTCGGTCAGCGCGGAGGTCGTCGAGATCGAATCGCGCGGAGCGGAGTTCGGCGACATCGCGCACCTCGTCGCCGGCGCCCGGGGCAGGAAGGTGTTCGAGGACGGCGATCTCGAGGCGGGCATCTGGACGGCCGGACAGAGCCAGGGCCTGATCGACGACATCCCGACCGTGGCCGAACTCGTCGAGCGCATGGTGTCCGAGGCGGAGTCGATCATCGAGGACCGGCTCCGCGGATTCGTGGCACAGGGGGTCGGGGCGTGAGCACACCGACCGGGGAGGGGCTGCGCTCGGAACTCGCCGACGGCATCCTGCGGCTGACCATCGACCGGCCGAAGCGGATGAACGCCGTGGACCTGCCGACCATGCGGGCGCTCGGCGCCGCGCTGGACGAGGCCGGCCCCGATCCCCGGGTCCGCACCGTCGTCCTCACCGGTGCGGGAACGGCGTTCTGCACCGGCGCCGATCTCGCTGCGGCAGCGACGAACCCGGCCGATCCGACCGAGGTCATGGACGTCGCGAACGCGGTGATCCGATCCATCGCGACGGTTCCGGTGCCGGTGATCGCCGCCGTCAACGGCCCCGCCGCGGGCGTGGGCGTGTCGATGGCTGTTGCGGCGGACCTCACCTACGCCGCCGAGAGCGCCTATTTCCTGCTGTCGTTCGTGAACATGGGGCTGATGCCCGACGGGGGAGCGAGCCTGCTCGTCCCGGCGGCGGTCGGGCGTGCGCGGGCCGCGGAGATGGCGCTGCTCGGCGAGCGGGTGTCGGCCGCGGATGCCGACCGGTTCGGCCTCGTCGCGCGCACCCTGCCCGACGCGCAGTTCGCCGCGCATGTCGCGGACGTGGCGGCTCGGACGGCGACGAAACCGCGGCGCGCTTTCGAATTGACCAAGCGGGCACTTCATGCCACCACGCTCGGCCTGCTCGACGACGCGCTGGCCCGGGAGAAGAGCGGCCAGACCGAGCTGCTCGCCTCGGCGGACTTCGCCGAGGCGGCCATGGCCATGCTCGAGAAGCGAGCCCCGCGTTTCCCCTGACGACAGGCCGTGCACTTACCGGCGCGGGAACCCCGGTCGCCGCCCGGCTGCGTCCCGGTCGGACTGCCCTGTTCAGACGTTGGGCGACAAAATCATTCGATGCCAGACGCGCTCCGTGCTGCGCGCGCCCGCGCCCTCCTCAACCGGTTGTCTCCTCGAGAATCACCATTAACAAAATGCTGGCCGAACAGGGCCGCTGCCTGTAATGTGCCTCACATCGAGAACCCGGATCGCGTCCCGTCGGCACCTCCGCCACGCCCCGAGAGGAATCCTCATGGTCACCGCCTCCACCCTCGCCGAGACCCAGCGCCTGCGTCGCAACAACTGGAACAACCACCTCGAGCGGCACGCCCTGATGATCCCGAACCGCACCGCGCTGCGGTTCCAGGGCCGGTCGATCACGTGGGCGGAGCTGCACGACCGGGTCGAGCGGCTCGCCGGTGCCCTCGCGCGGCGCGGCGTCGGCTTCGGTGACCGGGTCGTCGTGCTCATGCTCAACCGCCCCGAATACCTCGAAACCGTGCTGGCCGCGAACGCTCTCGGTGCGATCGCCGTGCCGGTCAACTTCCGTCTCACCGCGCCCGAGGTGGCGTACCTGTCGAACGACAGCGGGGCCTCGGCGATCGTGGTCGAGGCACCCCTCGCTCCGCTGGCCGCCGCGGTCCGCGCGGAGAGCGACGGGCTCGGCCTGTCCGTCACCGTCGGCGGGGCCCCGGACGGCGACAGCCTCGCCTACGAGGACCTGGTCGCCGAGACCGGCGAGCCGCACCCGGCGGTCGACGTTCCGGACGACACCCCGGCCCTGATCATGTACACCTCCGGGACCACGGGACGGCCCAAGGGCGCGGTGCTCTCCCACAGCAACATGTCCGCGCAGGCCCTCACGTGCATCCGTGCGTTCCACCTGTTCGACGAGTCCGGCGTCGGGTTCTGCGCCTCGCCGATGTTCCACATCGCGGCTCTCGGTGCGATGGCACCCAACCTGATGCTGGGCGTCGCCACCGTGATCCATCCGGTGGGGGCGTTCGACCCGAACGAGCTGCTCGACGTCCTCGAGGCCGAGCAGGTCACCAACCTGTTCCTGGTGCCGGTGCAGTGGCAGGCGGTGTGCGCGGCACAGCAGGCGAACCCGCGGAAGCTGGCCCTGCGCAACATATCATGGGGCGCCGCGCCGTCGTCCGACACGATCCTGCGCGCGATGGCCGAGACGTTCCCCGACGCGTCGAACGTCGCGGTGTTCGGCCAGACCGAGATGTCACCCATCACCTGCGTGCTCGACGGCGAGGACGCGCTGCGCAAGCTCGGCTCCGTCGGCCGGGTCATCCCCACCGTCCAGGCGCGGGTCGTCGACGACGAGATGAACGACGTGGCCCCCGGTGAGGTCGGCGAGATCGTCTACCGCGGACCCACCATGATGAGCGAGTACTGGAACAACCCGGCCGCGACGGCGGATGCGTTCCACGGCGGCTGGTTCCACTCCGGCGACCTCGTGCGCGTCGACGACGAGGGCTTCGTCTACGTCGTCGACCGCAAGAAGGACATGATCATCTCCGGCGGCGAGAACATCTACTGCGCCGAGGTCGAGAACGTGCTGTTCTCGCATCCGAAGATCCTCGAGGCCGCCGTGATCGGACGTCCGGATCCGAAGTGGGGCGAGGTGCCGGTCGCGGTGATCGCGTTGCGGCCCGGCCACGACGATCTTCCCCTGGACGAGCTGCAGCCGTTCTTCGACGAGCGGCTCGCCCGCTACAAGCATCCGAAGGACGTCGTGATCGTCGAGGCCCTGCCGCGCAACGCCAGCGGCAAGGTCGTCAAGCACCAGCTGCGCGGCGGCCTGTCGGCGGTCGTCCAGGGCTGAGACGCCGAGGAGCCGTCGGGGGACGGGAGGCCGCGATGACGCGTACGGGGGTATGGGAGTGACGTTCGAGCTGCCCGAGGCGAGGGGGCCGGTGCACGACCTGGCGATCCAGGTCGGTGCGTTGGTCGGGTTCTCCGTGGAGACCCTCGCCACCACCGTGCGCGTCGTCGCCGGCCGTCGACTCTCGCTCCGCGAGACGATCACACAGGCGCTGTTCGTCGCGAAGGTGTGCAGCGGCCCGGCGCTGCTGTTGATGCTGCCCGTCGGCGTGCTCATCGCGGTCTCCGTCGGCTCCCTCGCCGGCCGGCTCGGCGCCGGCGGGTACTCCGGCGCGATCGTCGCGTTCGTCGTGGTGGGTCAGGCCGCGGCGCTGGTGTGCGCACTCATGCTCGCCGGGGTCGGCGGCTCCGCGATCTGCGCCGACCTGGGTTCCCGCACCATCCGCGAGGAGATCGAGGCGATGGAGGTGATGGGGCTGAACGTGGTCGAGCGGCTCGTCGTGCCGCGGCTGCTCGCCTCGATCCTCGTGTCGGTGATGCTCTGCGCGCTCGTCACGCTCGTGGGTGTCGGCGGCTGCTATCTGTACGAGATCTACGTCGACGACGCCTCGGGCGGTGGCTTCCTGCGCACGCTGACCGAGTACGGCCGGCTGTCGGATTTCGTGATGGCGATGGTGAAGTCGGCGTTCTTCGGGATCACCTCCGCCCTCATCGCCGCGTTCAAGGGCCTGCACGCCAAGGGCGGCCCGAGCGGCGTGGCCGACGCCGTCAACGAGGCCGTCGTGCTCGCCTTCGTGATGGTGTTCGTCGTCAATACCGTGCTGTCCCAGATGTACACCGTGATGGTGCCGGCCGTGGGGACCTACTGATGCTGTCCCATTCCACCGTCACCCGGGTCCGCGGCGTCCACCGGTCGGTGACCGGCGTCGTCGACGGGTTCGCCACCGTCGGCCGCCACGTGCTGTTCGGGATACACACGGTCGCAGGCATTCCCACAGCGCTGCGCCGGTACCACAAGCACGTGACGTACCACGTGGGGGAGGTCGGCTTCGGCTATGCCTCGCTGCTCGCCGGGGGCGGCACCATCGGCATCGTCTTCGCGATGTCCGCGGTCGCCGCGATGATGGTCGGCGTCGAGACCCAGCGCGGCCTCGAGCTGATCGGCATGACGTCGCTGTCGGGAATGCTGTCCGCGATCGCCAACACCCGTGAACTCGCCCCGGTCGTCGCGTCCGTCGCGCTGGCGGCGAAGGTCGGCACCGGCTTCACCGCCCAGCTCGGCGCCATGCGGATCTCCGACGAGATCGACGCGCTGGACGCGATGGCCGTGCGGTCGGTGCCCTTCCTCGCCAGCACACGGCTGATCGCGTCCGCCGTCTGCGTGGTCCCGATCTACATGGTCGGCCTGCTGTCGGCGTACGTCGCCACCCGGCTCGTCGTCGTCACCTTCCAGGGCAACTCCGCGGGCACCTACGACTACTACTTCCACCTCGCGCTCGGCCCGTCCGACCTGTGGTACTCGCTGACCAAGGCCGTGGTGTTCGCGATGATCGTGGCACTCGTGCACTGCTCCTACGGATACCACGCCACCGGCGGACCGGAGGGGGTCGGTCGCGCGGCCGGGCGCGCGTTGCGCACCAGCATCCTGGCCATCGGTGTCACCGACGTGGTCCTGACGTTCGCGTTGTGGGGGCTCGTGCCGACCGTGCCGGGGATGGGGCTGTCGTGACGACCCAGCAGGCGACGGCGCCGGGTCCTGCCGTCACGGCGCCGCCCCCACCGCGGCGCGAGAGCCGTCGCCGGCGCCGAGACGGAACCGGCAGGGCGGGAGCGGCTCTCGTCGGGGTCGTCGCCGTCGTGGTCGTCGCCGTCGCGGGGGCCCTGCTCGTCGCCTCGGGGTCGGGCGGACTCTCGCGCGAGCCGGAAGTCACCGCGGTGGTCCCGGCGGGCGCGGGAGTGATCCACGGTGCCGCCGGGGTGCAGTACCGGGGCGTGCACGTCGGCCGGCTCGTGCACCTCGAGGCGGGCCTCGCGAGTTCACGGATCACGATGCGACTCGACGCCCGCGCGCTCCGAAACATTCCCGCCTCGGTGCAGCTCCGCATCGTGCCGCGCACCCTGTTCGGCGACGTCTTCCTCGAACTCGTCCCGGCCGCGGACCCTGCAACCGGGCCCCGCCTGCGGGCCGGCACACAGATCCCGGTGGACACCTCCGCCGAGGCGGTGCAGCTGGCGAACCTGTACTACACCACCACCGATCTCCTGCGGGAACTGCGGCCGGACCTGCTCGCCGTCACCCTCGACGCGATGAGCCAGGCCCTGGCGGGACGGGGCGAATCCCTCGGCCGCACCCTCGACCGCAGCGTCGCGCTCACCGAGCAGCTCGGCCCGCTGATCGACGAGGGACTGGCCTCCGCACCGCAACTCGCCGCGGTGACCGAGTCGATGGCCGCGGCCACCGACGACATGGTCGCGACCCTGCAGAACGCGGCGGAGCTCTCGGAGATCGCCCTCGAACGCCGCGACGGTGTGGCACGCCTGCTGCGCGGCGGAGCCGCCCTGGCCGCCGACGGTTCCACCCTGATCGCGCAGAACACCGAGCGGATGATCGCCGTCGTCCGCGACGGTGCACCGGTGCTCGAGACGTTCGCGGCCGACACCGTCGGGCTCGACGACACCCTGCGGCATCTCACGACCTTCGGCGACGCCGGCGCACGGGTCTTCGCGACCGGGCGGTTCGACATCACCGCCGTCGCGGACTTCTCGGATCCGATGCCGTACACCGCCGCCGACTGCCCCCGGTATCCCGGCATGGACGGCGCGAACTGCGACGATCCCGTCCGGACGAGCCCGATCGACCGGCAGCCCGTCCTCTCGGCCGCCGCGGAGCGGGAGCCGCTGGGATACCTGGAGCAGATCGCAGGTGGTGCCGACCCGTCCGATCCCGCGGCCACGGGGACGAATCCGTCCACCGCCGCGTCGATCCTGCTCGCGCCGCTCGTCCGTGGCACGGAGGTGGAAGTCTCGTGAACTCGCTGCTCGGACCGGGAGTGCGCCTCACGGCGTTCTGCGCCGTGGGAGTACTGGCGGCGGTCGTCGTCGGCAACACCCTCGACAGGACGATCGCCGGGTCCACCCGCGCATACTCCGCGGAGTTCACGGACGTCGAGGGGCTCGGCCCCGGCAGCGACGTCACGCTCGCCGGTGTGCGGGTGGGGCGCGTGTCCGACGTGACACTCGCGCCGCAGGACGACGGAACATCAAGAGCAGTAGTCGATTTCGAGGTGGAATCGGAGTTCGAGCTCACCACGGACGTCACTGCCGACGTGCACTACGGCGACATGATCGGCGTCCGGTACGTCGCGCTGACGCTGCCCGAGGACGGAACCGGCACCGTACTGCCCGACGGTGGCACGATCCCGGTCGGGCAGACGTCGCCGCCGGTCGACCTGACCGCGCTCGTCAACGGGTTCGAGCCGCTGTTCGAGGCGATCGATCCCGCCCAGGTGAACACGCTCGCCACCGCCGTCGTCGAGGCGTTCCAGGGGGAGGGCAGCACACTGGATTCGCTGCTGCTGCACATCGCGTCGGTGAGCAGCGACCTCGTCGAGCACGAGCAGATCTTCGACAGCCTCGCCGCCAACCTCGAGACGCTCGTCGCCGTCGCGGACCGGCGCAGTACGGACGTCGGTCGCCTGATCTCGGGACTGGCCGTCGTCAGCGACGCCCTGGCCGGGGACGGCGATCAGCTCGCTGTGCTCGTCGAGCGCGGCTCCACCTCCGTCCGTGCCGCCGCCGCACTCGTCGCCGGCGCGACGGCCCCGCTCGCGAGCACGGTGACCGACCTGCGGGCGATGACCGACGCGTGGATCCCCCGGACCGGACAGTTCGATCAGGTGATGAGCGGCCTTCCGGAGCTGGCCGGCAACATCAACCGCATCGGCGACTACGGCGGCTGGCTGAACCTCTACATGTGCAACTTCACGGTGAAGAGCCACGACGCCGAGGTCAACCTCTTCGGCCCGGCCTACTCGGAGGTGTGCCGATGAGCGCCGTGCGACGGATCCGCGACGCCGCACTCGCGATGCTCGCGGGCCGGCACGATCGGACCGCCGACCCGCTCGTGGTGGGGGCCGTCGGCATCGTCCTCGTCGCGGCGGTGATGGCCGTCGCTCTCGGCGCACCGCGGGTCACCTACCTCCTCCGCACCGACGAGTACACGGCGGAACTGGCGAACACGGCGGGGCTGCAACCCGACGACCCGGTCTACGTGGCCGGGGTGCCCGCCGGGCGGGTCGAGGACCTGCGGCTGGGAACGGACCGGGTCGTCGTGACGTTCCGGGTGGACGGCGGCCAACCGCTCGGCGATCGCACTGCGGCCGAGGTGAAGCTGAAGACGATCCTCGGCAAGCTCTACCTGTCGGTGACTCCGGCCGGGGCCGGGGAACTCCCCGAGGGCCGGATCCCGCTGGCACGCACCTCCGTTCCGTACAGCCTCGACCAGATCGCGGCGGACGCCGGGCAGGTGGCCCGCGATCTCGACGTGCCCGGACTCGAAGCGATGATGCGGACGCTCGCCGACACCGTCCCGTCCGACTCGGCCCAGCTCGCCGACGCCCTCGCCGGCGCCACCGCCGCAGCAGAGATGCTGTCGCGCAACGACGCCCGCATACACTCACTGCTCGAGGCGTCGCGCTCGCTCGCCGCGATCGTCGCCGGGCAGAGCGAGGACGTCGCGGCGCTGGTGCAGAACGCGACCACCGTCGTGTCGGTGCTCGCCGCCCGCAGGGACGCGCTCGGGCAGCTCGTGGCGGACCTGCGCCTGCTGACCGAGCGCACCGCCGCCTTCCTCGAGGACAACTCCGCGGAGATCGACGCATTGCTGGTCAACCTGCGTTCGGTGACCGACACGCTGAACCGCAACGCCGAGAACATCGATGTGCTGATGACCCGTCTGCCGCGGGCGCTGCGTGCCGCCGCCGACGCGTCGGGCAACGGCAACTGGGTCGACGTGCACGCCCCCGCCGGCCCCATCCCCGACAACCTGCTGTGCGCGCTCGGCGTGATGGAGGGATGCCGGTGACCACCACCCGGACGGCAGTGACCACCCGGACAACCTGGGCGCTCCGCGGGCTCGCGATCGGCGTCGTCACGGTGGTGTGCGCGGCGGCGGCCTGGTACGTCTTCGTCGGCACCGATCGTGCCCGGACCGTGACCGCCGAATTCGCGTCCGTGAGCGGTGTCTATCCCGGCAGCAAGGTCGCCGTCCTGGGGCTGCCCGTCGGCACGGTCGAATCGGTCGAGCCGGCCGGCACCGTCGTGACCGTGACGATGCGGATCCCCGACGACATCGTCCTGCCCGCCGACGTCTCGGCCTTCGTGATGAATCCGTCGATCATCAGCGACCGGTTCGTCGAACTGAGCCCGGCCTATGCGGGCGGGGCCCGGTTCGAGGACGGTGACGTCATCCCGCCCGAACGCAGCCACGCACCGATCAACTGGGACGAACTGCTCGAGAGCGTCGACACCATCGCGGCGGCGCTCGGGCCGGACGCCGGCGCGCTGGGGGCGACCCTCGACCTGGCCGCCGGTGCCACCGCGGGGCTCGGACCCGAGATCAACCGGGCGCTGCGTGCGGTGGGTGCCGCGAGTTCCGTCGTCGGCGCCCGATCCGAGGACATCGGGGCGCTCGTCGACGACCTCGGGATCGCGGTCGAGGCCGTGAACGCCCGTCAGGGCTCGCTGTCCGAACTGGCCACCGGGTTGTCCGACCTGGGCGCCGAGCTGCAACGGCAGAACCTCGACGTCGCCGGGCCGATCGGCCGGCTGACGACGATCCTGGACCGGCTCGACACCCTGCTCGGTGCCCGCGGGCAGGACATCGACGCCGTCGTCGCCGACGCGCAGGTGCTCACCGGGCTGTTCGCCGAGCACCGTGCCGATCTCGCGGAGCTGCTGGACGTGCTGCCGCTGACGATGCAGAACATCGACAACACCATCGGTGAGAACACCACCGCCCGCATCCGGCTGAACATCTCCACCCGGATCGGTCAGTTCCCGCGGGCGAGGGAGCTGTGCGAGCGGGAACAGCTGCCGTTGTGCACCGGAGCGGGATTCACCAACCCGATCACCGTCCCGATCGACCTGTCCGATCCCTTCCGGGATCTCGTGCCCCAGTCGCTGGACCGGGCCCTGGGAGGCGGCCGATGAACCGGCGCACGGCCGGGCTCGCCGCCGTCCTGGCCGCGGCGGCGGTCGCGGCCACGGGGTGCGGCGTGGGCCTGCAGCAGCTGCCGATCGGGCGCAGCGGCGAGGGCGAAACCTACCGGGTGACAGCGGTGTTCGACGGGGCGGACCGCGTCGATCCCGGCACCGAGGTGCGCGTCGGGCAGGCCGTGGTGGGCCGCGTGCGGTCGATCTCCACGGACGGCCGCCGTGCCTTCCTCGAACTGAGCATGAGCGAGTGGGCCGAACTGCCCGCGAACGTCGCCGCGTCGGTGCGGCTGCCGTCCGCGCTCGGCAGCCCGTTCGTCCAGATCGACCTGCCCGGGCAGCCGTCACCCGAGCCGCTCGCCGACGGGGACGTCATCGAGCGGACGGAGCGGGGCCCCGAGCTCGAGGCCACGTTCGCGATGCTGGGACAGATCGTCAGCGGCAGCGGCCTCGACGAACTCCGCACGATCACCACCGAGCTCACGACCGCGTTCGGCGGTCGCGGCGACAAGATCCGCACCCTGCTCGAACGGATGGACCGGACGATGGCGCTCGCGGCCGGCAACGGCGATCACCTCGCCCGGACGCTGCGCGCCGCCGACGATGTCACGGCCCGGCTGGCGCAGCAACAGCAGCTGATCGACGACGGCATCGCGAGCAGCGCGGAGATCGTCGACCTGCTCGCGGCGCAGGAAGCGGACCTACGGTCCCTGGTGTCGAGCACGTCCACGATGCTGACGTCGCTGGACGCGATCATGGCCGACTCCGGCCGGATGGGCGGATCCGTCGACGACATCGCCGAGATCCTCGCCGGAATCCGGGACTTCAACCGGACGGTCGGCTCTGCGCTGACCAACATGGATGCCTTCGTCGACGGGTTCAACCGGTCCGTGCACGGCGACTATCTGCTGTTCGACGGCGCGTTCGACGTGCCGGGAGCGATCGACATGCTGCTCACGGGCGGCGTCCCGATGCCCGCCGCCTCGCCGCCGGTCACCGTCCCGTCGGGGCTGCCGGACCTGCTCCAGGGAGGACTCCGATGAAACGGCCGGTGCTGGTGCAGGTTTCGCTGTTCGTCGTGCTCGGTCTGCTGGCCACCGCGTTCGGTGTCCGCTACGTCCTCGGCCCGCAGAGCATCGGCGGTGGCCTCGAGGTGCGAGCGCACCTGGTCGACGCGCGCGGTATCGGTCCCGGGACGACGGTGACCTACCGTGGGGTCGCGGTGGGGGAGATCGACTCGGTGACGATCGACGACGGCGGTCGCGGGTCGACGGCGGTGCTCACGCTGGATCCGGACACCCGGATCCCCGTGGGCAGCACGGGCCGCGTCGCGACGGCCACCGCGATCGGCATCATCACCCTCGACATCGAACCGCAGACCGCCGAGGGTCCCTATCTCACCGACGGCGACACCCTCGAGGTGCCGGCGGACGCGCAGGGACTGCGGCTCGACCAGATGCTCGTCCGGATGAGCGCACTCGTCGAGAGCATCGATCCCGGATCGGTCGCGACGCTCGGCGAGACCTGGGGCACCGCACTCGCGGGTACGGGGCCCGACCTGCAGGCCCTGCTCGAGAACGCCGATGCACTCTCGACGATGGCGTCGGAACGGGCGCCGACCCTCGCGGCACTGCTGGAGCAGGGGGTCGACCTGGTGAACACGCTCGCCGAGAACTCCGGCACCTTCCCGGGCGCGATGCGGGCCGTGCGGGACGTCTCCGACCAACTCGCCGGTAGCCGGGACGCGCTCGTGTACCTGCTGGACCGGTCGCCGGAGGCCCTCGCGAAGACGGAGCGGTTGTTCGCCGACACCCGTGACGACTACGGGCTGCTGCTGACGAACCTGGTGACCGTGGGCGACGTGCTCGCCCCGCGCACCCCGGCCCTGGCAGCCGGCCTCGACTCGATCCCCGCGGCGCTCGGCGACCTGACCTCGGTGGTCGAAGGCGACCGTGGCGACTTCTCGCTCGTCGCCACGCAGGGGCCGGTCTGCTACTACGACACGCAGCGCCGCACTGTCGGCGACGAGAGCCCCCGCACCCCGAACCTGTCCCTGTACTGCCCGCCGGGCGAGGATCTCGCCCAGCGCGGCGCCCGCGTCGCGCCACGACCCGACGACCTCGGCCTGCAACACCAGACCACCCCCGCAATGGTGACCGGACCGGACATGGCGGAGGATCCGCTGCTCGTCCCCACCGGCGTCGAGGTACTGCAGTACTGGCAGAAGCTGTTGGAAGGACTGGGAAACTGATGCCGACCACCGAATCCACCACCGAATCCGCCGTCGACGACACCGCCACGCCCGCGCCGCCGGAGCCGGCGCCCCCGGGCTCCCGGCCGCGGCGACGGCTGCTGCTCGTCCTGATCGTGCTGCTCACCGCGGCCGCCGGCTTCTGCGGCTTCCGGTGGTGGCAGGCCGAGCAGGCCGAGGACCTACGGGTCGGTGCGCTCGAACGGGCGCGGGAGTACGCGATCGCGCTCGGCACCTACGACTACCGGTACTTCGACGATGCGCTCGCCGCGGTCACCGACGTCTCCACCCCCGAGTTCGCGGACAAGTACCGCGCGGTGGCGGGAGACCTGCGCGGGCTCGTGGAGAACGGGCAGGGCGTCTCCGTCGCGACCGTGTCGCACGCCGCGGTCGAGACACTCGACGCGGATCGCGCGACGGTGCTCGTGTTCCTCGACCAGGACGTGAAGAACGTCGCGGTGCCGGACGGGCGGGTCGACGCGACACGGTTCCTGATCACCCTCGACCGGGTGGACGACCGGTGGCTGCTGCAGGGAGCGGACGCGAAGTGACGATCTGCGAGGTGGCGACGTGGCGGACCTGACCGGGTCCGGCGACGGAGCATCGGGCCGGAGGCTCACGCAGGCCGCGCTCAACGCGGACGCCACGATCGCCCGGGTGGAAGCGGGTGCCTACCGGGATGTTGCCGATCCTGCCCGGACCGTGGCACCGGGCCCGCGTCGTGCTTCGCGGGCCGGGCCGTCCGGGGATGAGAAGACCCGTCCGGAAGGGAGTCTTCCGGACGGGCGGTCTCGCGTCAGTACCTGGGCGGGCGGACCAGGTCGTCGGACACGTGCGGATGCGCGGAATCCGATCGCACCAGGTAGGCCTCGAGGGCTGCGGTGCCGCCCAGTGCGGCACCGAGCAGCAGCAGTAGCTCGACCACGTTCGCGTTCATATCGGTTTCTCCTCTCGACGTGCGGCCCGATCGTCAGTCGGCCGTCGGGCGCTCCTGCTGGTCGCGGTCCGCGAACATGGCCTCGATGCGGGCCTTGATCTCCTCGGTGCTCATGGAGCGACGGGGCGCGGCGACAGCGGAGGTGTGCATGTGTGGTGGTGTTCCTGTCTGTGATGTCGGGATGATCGGGGCTCGGTCGACCGGGACGGTCAGTTCGTCCGGAGGAAGGACACGAGACCCGTGACGGTGGTGGTCGCACCGACCGCGGTCAGGCCGGTGACCATGAGGGCTGCGGCGCCGACGGAGACGGCGGTGCCGAGCGTGTGCCCGAGAGCGGCGCGCCACCCCGGCGTCGACGAGCCGGTGTGGGACACGAGCACCATCGGGGCGCTCCGGACGTCCTCGTAGCGTGAGGTGTGGTGGCGCGTTGCCGTGCCTGTCATATTCGGTTTATCCCCCTGCAAGCAATTCGTGACTTGGTTCACAAAACCAATGCCGATGTGTTGTACCCCATCACAGCGGCGTGCGCTACTCGAGCGGATGTCCAACTGTGCTCAGGGGTCCGCGCGATCGCCCGCGATCCGCACGTAGGAGGCGGCTCCGCGCTCCCCGCGACGCGCCGGCCGTTCCGGCGTGTCTGGTTGAATGGCGATCCGAGCCCCGCGTCGAAAGCGCGGCGACGAGGTCGAGGAGCGCACATGCAGAACGGTCAGTCCACGGCCGATCCGGCGACGGTGTTCACCGCACTCGCCGAGATCGTCTACCGCGGCGCGGGCCCTGCGGAGACGTACACGGCGATCTGCGTGGCCGCCACGATGCTGGTGCCCGGCTGCGACCATGCCAGTCTCATGCTGCGGGAAGGTAAGGCGTACGTCACCGTCGGTGCCTCCGACGACGTCGCGCGGCACGTCGACGACCTCGAGCGCGCGACCGGCGAGGGACCGTGCCTGGACGCGATCGAGGAGGACGCCGCTCAGATCGAGCCGGACCTGAACGTCTCCGAGCAGTGGCCGCATCTGGCTCCCGGCATCGTGACGCAGACGCCCGTGCGTGGAGCGATGGGGTTCCGCCTGCGAGTCGACGACCGCAAGGTCGGGTCGCTGAACCTGTTCTCCGATACGGCGGGGGCCTTCGACCTCGCGGCCGCCACCCACGCCAGCGTCCTGGCCGCCTTCGCGGCCGTTGCCGTCGCCGCCACGTCCCGGGGCGAGGACATTGCCTCACTGCGCAACGGCATCGAGAGCAACCGGGAGATCGGCAAAGCGGTCGGTCTTCTCATGGCACTGAACAAGATCTCCGACGATCAGGCGTTCGAGCTGCTCCGCCGGACGTCGCAGCAGGTCAACGTCAAGGTGGCGGAACTGGCCCGCACCGTCGTCGACCAGCATCGCCGCGAGACGCGCGAGATGAAGGGACGCCGTTGAGTCCCCGCCCTTGCATTCGGGGTGTGATGCAGATAACATCGGTAGTGCGAATCGAGCAGACGTCCGAGGACGACAGAGGCTCGTGAAGCAGAGATCCGGCCCGGTGAACGCGAAAGCGATTTCCCGGGCCGAACCCCTGTCCGGGGTGTTCGCGGACGCGGGGTGTTCACGGACGGCGGGTCAGGCCAGCCGCTCACGCCGCAACTGCTCGACCTCCGGCAGATCCAGCGGCGGCAGCGAGTCCACGCCGAGCGCGCGTGCCAGCAGCAGATCCGCCAGTTCGGGGTTGCGGGCCAGGACCGGTCCGTGCATGTAGGTGCCGATCACCGAACCCTGCACGGCGCCCTCGGCGCCGTCGCCCACGCCGTTGCCGACACCCCGGGTGACCCGGCCCAGGGCACGAGCCTCCGGCCCCAGAGTCGTTCCGCCGCGGTGGTTCTCGAAGCCGGTCAACGGCAGGTGCAGCCCCTCGACGAGGGGAGTGGTCACGACCTCGCCGATGGCACGGGTCTGCTGCGGAGCGGTGGTCACGTCGAGCAGGCCGACGCCGTCGACGCGCTCGCCCGCCGACGTCTGGTACCAGTTGCCGAGCACCTGGATCGCCGCGCAGATCGCCAGGACCGGAGCCCCCCGTCCGGCCGCCCGTTGCAGTCCCGGATGTCGCTGCAGGTGTCGCGTGGCGAGGCGTTGCGCCGAGTCCTCGGCCCCGCCGAGGGTGTACAGGTCCAGGGAGTCGGGCACCGGGTCGGTCAGGTTGATCGACACGACCTCGGCGTCGTGGCCGCGCATCCGCAGGCGCTGCCGCAGGACCAGCGCATTGCCGCCGTCGCCGTAGGTGCCCATCACGTCGGGCAGCACGAGCCCGATCCGCACGGTGGACTCAGACATGCGCGGCTCCCTTCGCCAGGGCGGTGTTCAGATCCCGGAACGCGGTGTAGTTGGCCAGGACCTCGACCCGTCCGGGCGGGCACGACGCGATGGCCCGGACCGGATCCGCCACCAGCGTGTGCTCGACGCCGGCGTAGGTCAGCCGCACGGCCAGGTCGGTACCGCGTTCGCCGGAGGCCACCACCTGCACGCCCTCGAAGTGCTCGAACCGCACGTCCCACAGCCACGACAGGTCCTCCCCGTCGGGCACCTGCCCGTTGACCGCGATGACCAGACCGTCGACCGTCGGGTCGATCATCGACAGGGCTTCCTGCCATCCGGCCGGATTCTTCGCCAGCAGCATGTGCACCGAATGCGGACCCACCTGCACGGTCTTGTACCGGCCGGCGACCTCCTCGACGACACCCGCGGCGGCGACGGCCGCGGCCGGATCCGCGCCGAGGGCGACCGCCGCGGCCACCGCCTGCGCGGCGTTGCCGCGGTTGGCGCGCCCCGGCAGGGTCAGCGTCATCGGCAGCACCAGCCCGTCCGGGCCGTAGAGATTGTCGTCGTCGACCCACCAATCCGGTTCGGGCCGTGCGAAATCCGATCCCGTGCTGCGCCAGTGCCCGTCCTCCCACAGGATCGGCTCGCCGGTGCGGGGGCAGCTGACCGAGTCGCCCGACCAGCCGGCGCCCGCCGCCACCCACACCACGTTCGGATGGTCGTAGGCGACGGAGGTGACGAGCACGTCGTCGCAGTTCGCGACGACCACCGCGTCCGGGTGCCGTTCGAGACCGGCCCGCAGCTTGCGTTCGATCATGTTGATCTCGCCCACCCGGTCCAGCTGGTCGCGGCTCAGATTGAGCAGCACGATCGCTTCGGGGTCGAGGGCGTCGGCGACGTGCGGGGTGTGCAACTCGTCGACCTCGATCGCCGCGAGCGGCGCCTCCTGATTGGCGACCAGCGCGGCGACGATGCCGGCGTCCATGTTCGCCCCGTCGGCCTGGGTGGCGACGGAGTCCATCGTCTCCAGCGCCGCCGCCGTCATCCGGGTGGTGGTGGACTTGCCGTTGGTGCCGGTCACCAGGACGGTGCGTCGTCCGCGCCCGAGCTGCTCCATCAGCCGCGGATCGATCTTCAGCGCGACGAGACCGCCGATCATCGAGCCCTTGCCGCGCCCGGCCTTCTGCGAGGCCCACGAGGCGGCCTTCGCCGCGCGCAGCGCCAGCCGCCCGCGCCCGGTGATTCGAGTGCTTGTACCCACGTCGCGAGTTTTCCACAGCGGCGCCGGCGTCGCCGCAGCGCCGCCGTGTCCGCGCCGTCACACGCCGCTGCGCCGGGGCGAATCGCTCACAGCATCCGCGGTGCCGGATGCATCCGCGCAGGTGGCGTGGTCCCCTGGGGCGGGGAGGTGGTCGCCGTGGCGGATGCGGACACAACCAGCGGGAACACCGGGACGTACGTCGTGGTGGGCGACACCACGGTCGCGCGCCGGGTCTGCGCCTCGCTCGTCGTCCTGGGCTGCACCGTGCGGCATGCGCCCCGGCCCGACGACGACGAGCTGCGGGCCCTACTGGACCGGCCGCCGGTCGCCGGGATCGCGGTGCTCCTGCAGGACGACGTGGTGGCGCTGCGGTACGCGCTCGCCGCGGCGCACCTGCAGCCGGACGCCCCGATGGTCGCGACGATCTTCGACCGCACGATCGGCGATCAGCTCGCCCGGTTCCTGCCGCAGTGCGACGTGACGTCGCCGGCGGACCTGGCCGTGGCGTCCCTGGCCGGGCCGTGCGTGGCACCCGACCTGCTGGCGGTGACCTCCACCCGCGGACCGCGCGGCATCCGCGCGGCCGGTGACGTGCTCGACGAGGTGCCCGTCGCGGTGCCGCGCCGCATGGCGTGGCAGCGGTGGGCCGGGCAACTCACCGCGGTGCTGCGCACCCACGAGACCGGCACCCGCATCCTGCTCGCCGGGCTGCTCGGGCTGGCTGCGGTGCTGTTCGGCGACTGGGCCTGGCTGACCTTCGGGGAGGGCAAGGGAACGATCGACGCGTTCCACGAGGCGGTCCGCGTGGTCACCACGGTCGGACCGGCGGCCGACCCGCACGGCAACGAGGCATACGCCGCGATCGCGTCCACCGCGATGCTGGCGACGATCGTGTTCACTGCCATGTTCACCGCCGGGGTGGTGGACCGGCTGCTGGGTCCGCGCCTGACCGCGCTGCTCGGCCCGCGATCGCTGCCCCGCTCCGGGCACGTGATCGTCGTGGGCCTCGGGCAGGTGGGTCTGCGGCTGTGCCGGGAGCTGCGGGACCTCGGCATCCCGGTGGTGGGTGTCGAGCGGGACACGAATGCGCGCAACCTGCGACTGGTGCGCGACCTGAATATCCCCGCCGTGGTCGGCGACGGCGGCGACCGCCGGCTGCTCGAGCGGGTCGGGGTCCATCGGGCGGTCGCGCTCGCCGCGGTGGGGTCCGACGACCGGGACAACGTCGCGGTCTCGCTCGCCGTCCAGGGCATCGCACCGGGCCTGCGGCTGGTCTTGCGCGCCGGGGAACGCGAGGTGCTCGCCGAGACGGGCTCGCTGCTGCCGCTGGGCGTGATCCGCGACGTGACGAGCCTGAGCGCGACGTACGTGCTCGCGCGTCTGCTCGGTCGCGAGCCGCTGGGGGTGGTCGCCGGTGCGGTGCATGTGCACCTGCGCCTTCCGGACGGCCGGTTCGAGGAACTGCCGATCGCGTCGCCGGGGGGCTGCCGGCACGCGCCGGTCGCGGGCGCGGGCATGCGGTAGCCGCCGGTGGGTATGCCGGAGGGGCAGGTATGCCGGAGGGAACCCGACCCGAGGGAGGAATCGTCGCGATGCTGCTCTCCGTGGGGCACGGACGGCTCGACCGGACGCAACTGGCCGAGCTGCTGCATTCCGCCGGCGTCGAGTCGCTGGTCGACGTCCGGCGTTTCCCGGGCAGCCGGCGCAACCCGGACCTGTCGAGCGACGCGATGACGCAATGGCTGGCCGATGCCGGCATCGGCTACCGGCTCGAGCGGCGACTCGGCGGCCGGCGACGGCTCCCCGCCGGGACGACGCCCGAGGACTCGTGGTGGCGGGTCGAGCAGTTCGCCGCCTACGCCGCCCACACCCGCACCGAGGAGTTCGCCGACGCGCTCGACGGGCTGCTCGAGGAGTCCGCGCGGCGCCGGACCGCGATGATGTGCAGCGAGAGCGTGTGGTGGCGATGCCACCGCCGCCTCGTCGCCGACGTCGTCGTGCTGCGGTTCGGCCACGACGTCGAGCACCTCATGCACGACGGCCGTCTACTGGCGCACGAGGCGGCGCCGGGTGCCCGCATGCGGGCGGACGGGCACGTGGTGTGGGACGGCGGGGATGTGGACGGCTAGGTGCCGGGCTCACCGAAACTGCCGTGCCGCCCGGCACCGCCGGCGAACCGGGACGCGCCCTCGAGCGTGTCGTGCGCCAGGGAGACCGCGCCGTGCCGGAACTCGTTGAGCAACGCCTGGTCCTCGTCGAGCCCGTGCTGCTCGAGCAGCGAGAGGCGGTCCCGGCGCAGACAGGTCTGCGGGAAGGCGGCGATCTCGGCGGCGAGGGCGCGGGCCGCGGTGAGTGCCTGACCGGCGGGAACGAGCCGGTTGACCAGCCCGATGCTCAGCGCCTCGCCGGCGTCGACGGGACGGCCGGTCAGGACGAGATCCATCGCGCGGCTCTCGCCGATGAGCCGCGGCAGCCGCACCGTGCCGCCGTCGATCAGCGGCACGCCCCAGCGGCGGCAGAACACGCCCAGGACCGCCCCCTCCTCGGCGACGCGCAGATCGGCCCACAGGGCCAGTTCGAGCCCGCCGGCGACGGCGTGCCCCGAGATCGCGGCGACGACGGGTTTGGACAGCCGCATCCGCGACACGCCCATCGGCCCGTCCCCGTCCGGGGCGACCCGGTTCGGGTGTCCCTCGCTGATCGCCTTCAGGTCGGCGCCGGCGCAGAAGGTGCCGCCGGTGCCGTGCAGCACGGCGACCGCCGCGCCGTCGTCGGCGTCGAAGGCGCGGAAGGCGGCGGCCAGCGCCTCGGCCGTCGCCCGATCGACGGCGTTGCGGACCCCCGGACGGTTGATCCCGATCGTCGTGACCGGGCCGTCGCGGTCGACCAGCACCGGATCCGGTGTCATCTGATGTGCGGCGCGGATACTCCCTCGTTCACGAGGGAGAGGAAGCGCCGTCCTCCCTCCGGGTGGTGGTGCGGTTGCGGTCTGAGCCGGGAATCTCCTGCCTTCAGGAAGGAGAGGCGTTAACGTTCTCGTTCCGGCAGGCAGCAGATGGTCAGGACAGCGCCTTGGCCTTGAGAGCCTGGTACTCGGCTTCGGTGATGGTGCCCGCGTCGAGCAGCGCCTTGGCGTCGGCGATGTGCTCGGCGGGGGACTTGCCGGCGACCTCGCGGATGTAGCTGTCCTGGGCCTGCTTGACCTGGGCGTATTCCCGTGCGGACCGCTCGGCCATGCCCTTGCCGTTGACGATCAGGTAGATCAGGGCGGTGAGGAACGGCAGGAAGATCAGGAAGACGATCCAGATCGCCTTGATCCAGCCGGACTGCTGGTGGTTGCGGAACAGGTCGCCGATGATCGAGAAGAGCACCATCAGGTACGCGATGAACGCGAAGCTGATGATGATGAACCAGATGATGTCCCAGAAATCCATGTGACGCTCCCTTTCGTGGGGCACGCGCGAGGTGGGAAAACGCGGAATGCGGCGGCACTCCCCGGGGAAGAGTACCGCCGCATTCGTCCGAATTCCTGCCGAATCGACCGGCGTTCGCGGGACCCGGAGGGCTCAGTGCGCCCGGTTCACCGCCGACACCACCGCGCGCAGCGAGGCCGTCGTGATGGACGGTGCGATGCCGGCGCCCCAGACCAGGGCCGTGACGCCGTCGGGCCGGGTCACGTCCGCTTCGACGTACGCGGCGGCGAGGGCGTCGTCGCCGGCCGACATGGCATGCTCGGCGTAGCCGCGGACGGCCACCTGGTAGCCCAGGGATTCCAGGGCGTCGACGAAGGCCGCGAGCGGCCCGTTGCCGGACCCGGTGATCTCCTGTTCCTTGCCGTGGTACTTCACGACCGCGGTGACGGTGTCGGTGCCGTCGTCGGTCTCGGCCGCCGTGACCTTCTGCCGCATCCGCTCGAGCGGAGTGGTCGGAGCCAGGTACTCCTCGTGGAAGATGTCCCACATCTCCTTGGGGCTGACCTCGCCGCCCTCACCGTCGGTGACGCGCTGTACCGCCTGCGAGAACTCGATCTGCAGCCGTCGCGGCAGGTTCAGGCCGTGGTCGTGCTTCATGATGTACGCCACGCCGCCCTTGCCGGACTGCGAGTTGACCCGGATCACGGCCTCGTAGCTGCGGCCCACGTCCTTCGGGTCGATGGGCAGATACGGCACCGCCCAGGTCAGGTCGTCGACGTCGGTGCCCGCGGCATCGGCGTCGGCCTTCATCATGTCCATGCCCTTGTTGATGGCGTCCTGGTGGCTGCCGGAGAAGGCGGTGTAGACCAGGTCGCCGCCGTAGGGGTGCCGCTCGGGCACGGGCAGCTGGTTGCAGTACTCGACGGTGCGGCGGATCTCGTCGATGTCGGAGAAGTCGATCTGCGGATCCACGCCCCGGCTGAACATGTTCAGGCCCAGGGTCACCAGGCACACGTTGCCGGTGCGCTCGCCGTTGCCGAACAGGCAGCCCTCGATGCGGTCGGCGCCGGCCTGGTAGCCCAGTTCGGCCGCCGCGACACCGGTGCCGCGGTCGTTGTGCGGATGCAGCGACAGGATGATCGAGTCGCGCTTGGCCAGGTTGCGGTGCATCCACTCGATCGAGTCGGCGTACACGTTCGGCGTGGCCATCTCGACCGTGGCCGGCAGGTTGATGATCACCGGGTTCTCGGGGGTCGCGCCCAGGGTGTCGACGACCGCGTCGCACACCTCCTTGGCATACGACAGTTCCGTGCCGGTGTACGACTCGGGGGAGTACTCCCACCGCCAGTTCGTGTCGGGGTGGTTCTTCGCCTCCTCGAGCACCAGCTCGGCCGCGTCGGTGGCGATCTTCTTGACCGTGTCCTTGTCCGCCCGGAACACCACGCGACGCTGCAGGATCGACGTCGAGTTGTAGAAGTGGACGATGGCCGAGTGGGCCCCGGCGCACGCCTCGAAGGTGCGCTTGATCAGCTCGGGGCGGGCCTGCGTCAGCACCTGGATGGTGACGTCGTCGGGAATCGCGTTGTCCTCGATGATCTCTCGGACGAAGTCGAAGTCGGTCTGGCTCGCCGACGGGAAGCCGACCTCGATCTCCTTGTAGCCCATGCGTACCAGCAGGTCGAACATGCGCCGCTTGCGGGCGGGGCTCATGGGGTCGATGAGCGCCTGGTTGCCGTCACGCAGGTCCACCGCGCACCAGGCGGGCGCCCGGTCGATGATCTTGTCCGGCCAGGTGCGGTCGGGCAGCGTGATCGGCTCGACCTCCTCGGCGAACGGCCGGTACCGGTAGGTCGGCATCGAAGAGTTCTTCTGCTTGTTCCACGCCGGCTGATCGGCGGGGGCGGGCTTGCTCGGCGGCGTGATCGTGCGCGAGCCGGAGGTGAATGCGTCGGCGGGTGACATGACGTAGCTCCAAAAAATGGGGACCGGTGAGTCCGGATGAGGATACGACCGGCGCGACAACACCCCGCGACGGGAAGCCGGTCTGGTCAGATCCCGCCGCGGCGGCCGAGGAGAAGCGCGCGCTGCATGCCAGGCAGTGTACTCGCCGGCCCCGCCGGAGCCCACCCGGAGGTGAGGGATTCCATAAACGATCTCGAAACCGATCCCGAACAGCCGGGCCCGCGCGAACGTGACCCGATCGATACGAAGGGCCCCGCCGCGGTCCGTGCCGGTCCAATACGTTGACCTCATTCGTCACATGAGAATCACCTGTCACAGAAGTCCTGCGGAAGACGCGATCCGGTCACCCGGACGGGAGGAGAGTTCATGAGCGCGGTCCGGTCGGTTGCGACGTTCTCCTCCTCGCTGCTGCTGGCGCTCGGCTGCGCGGTGCCGTTCGCCGCCACCGCCCACGCCGAACCCTGTGGGAATTCCGGACCCGGAAGCAGCGGCTTCGGCAGCAGCAACCCCGGTGCCGGGACACCGCAGGGACCGCTCCCGACGATCACTTCCGGTCCCACCCGCACCGTCGCCTGGGTCACCGGGCCGCGCAGCCCGAACCGGACCGACACCCGGTTCTCCGTCTCGGGTACCGATCTGGGAATCATGTGGGACAACGGCGAAACCGGACCCGGCCGCCAGGTGCTCATGGCCTTCGGCGACACCTTCGGCGACTGCTCGGTCGAGGGCGACGAATGGCGCCGCAACATCCTCATGCGCAGCGCGGACACCGAGCTGTCGGACGGCATCGCCGTGCCCGAGCCCCGCCCCGGCGATCCCTCTTCCGGCGCACCGGTGCTCGCCTCCGACCCGAACTTCGCCCGGGAGATCCTCGGCAGCATCGGCATCGACGGGGTCGAGACCACCGTCGTGCCCACCGCCGCTGTCGCCGTCGGCGGCACCCAGTACATCAACTTCATGTCGGTGCGCGCCTGGGGCGAGCCCGGGGAATGGTGGACCAACGCCTCCGCCCTCGCGTACTCGACCGACAACGGTGAGACGTGGACCGTCGACCCGGCCACCGCGCGGATCAACACACCGGTGGAGGTGCCCGGCGTCCAGCAGCTGGCCGTCGGCAACGCCGGGTTCCAGCAGCACGCGTACGTCAAGCACGAGGGCTACGTCTACGACTTCGGCACGCCCAACGGCCGCTTCGGACCGGCCTACGTCTCCCGCGTGCCCGAGGCGCAGATCCGAGACCTCGGCGCCTACGAGTTCTGGACCGGCACCGGCTGGGTGCTCGGCGGAATCGATGCGGCAGTGCCCGTCGTCGACGGCCCGGTCGGCGAGATGTCGGTGCACTGGACCGGCAGCACCTTCGTCCTCCTCTACGGCAACGAGGAAGGCGGCCGGATCGAGATGCGCACGAGCGCGCGGCCGGAGGGCCCGTGGAGCGCGCCGCGCGTGCTCGTCACCAGTGCCCAGATCAGCGGCCTGTACGCGCCGTACATCCACCCGTGGTCCAGCGGCAACGACCTCTACTTCGTCGCGTCCCGCTGGAGCGACTACAACGTCATGCTGCTGCGCACGACCGTCGCGGGCTGAGCCGCTCGTCCCGAGCGGCCGTTGTCGGCCGCATCCCGCCGCGCGGACCCGCGTCCCGCCGCGCGGACCCGCAGCGTCCGCCGGCGCTCCCGCCCGCCGCTGCCGTTGCCGTCCGAGATCGCGTTCGGGCCCGGCGATTACGGTCTGCTGCCGAGGTTGCCGCCGGATGGGCGGGGCGGGTCGGGGCAGGTCGGGCCGCATCCCTTCGGGCCGCATCGGTAAGCTGGTCCCCTGGACTTGCACCCAAGACCCCGGAGGTTCGCCAGCGTGGCACTCGTCGTCCAGAAGTACGGAGGATCCTCGGTCGCGACGGCCGAACGGATCCGGCGCGTCGCTGAACGGATAGTCGAGACCAAGAAGGCGGGCAACGACGTCGTCGTGGTCGTGTCGGCGATGGGCGACACCACCGACGAGCTGCTCGACCTCGCTCAGCAGGTGTGCCCCGCCCCGCCGGCGCGTGAGATGGACATGCTCCTCACCTCCGGTGAGCGCATCTCCAACGCCCTGGTCGCGATGGCGATCCACTCGCTCGGCGCCGAGGCACGCTCGTTCACCGGCTCCCAGGCCGGCGTGATCACGACGGGCAGCCACGGCAACGCGAAGATCATCGACGTCACCCCCGGCCGCGTCCGGACCGCGCTCGACGAGGGCAGCATCGTCCTCGTCGCCGGTTTCCAGGGCGTGAGCCAGGACAGCAAGGACATCACCACCCTCGGCCGCGGCGGGTCCGACACCACCGCCGTGGCCCTGGCCGCGGCGCTCGACGCCGATGTCTGCGAGATCTACACCGACGTCGACGGCGTCTTCACTGCCGACCCGCGCATCGTCAAGGACGCGCAGCGGCTCGAGAAGGTCTCGTTCGAGGAGATGCTCGAGCTCGCGGCCTGCGGCGCGAAGGTGCTCATGCTGCGCTGCGTCGAGTACGCCCGCCGCTACAACGTGCCCGTGCACGTTCGTTCGTCGTACACCACCAAGCCCGGCACCATCGTGTCCGGATCGATGGAGGACATCCCCGTGGAAGAGGCTCTGATCACCGGCGTCGCGCACGATCGCGGCGAGGCCAAGGTCACCGTCGTCGGCCTGCCCGACACTCCCGGCTACGCCGCGAAGGTGTTCCGCGCCGTCGCCGAGGCCGAGATCAACATCGACATGGTGTTGCAGAACATCTCCAAGGTGGAGACCGGCAAGACCGACATCACCTTCACCCTGCCGAAGAGCGACGGCCCACGTGCCGTGGAGTTGCTGAGCAAGCAGCAGGAGGAGATCGGCTTCACCCAGGTGCTGTTCGACGACCACATCGGCAAGGTCTCGCTCGTCGGTGCCGGCATGAAGAGCCATCCGGGCGTCACGGCGAAGTTCTGCGAGGCCCTCGCGGACGCGGGCATCAACATCGATCTCATCTCGACCTCGGAGATCCGCATCTCGGTGCTCGTCGACGACACCGAACTCGACGACGCGGTGCGCGCCCTGCACGCCGCCTTCGAACTCGGCGGCGACGAGGAAGCCGTCGTCCACGCCGGAACGGGACGGTAGATCATGACCACCATCGCAGTCGTAGGTGCCACCGGCCAGGTCGGCATCGTCATGCGCACCCTGCTCGAGGAGCGCAACTTTCCCGCCGACAAGGTGCGCTTCTTCGCCTCGGCCCGCTCGGCCGGCAAGAAGCTGCCGTTCCGCGGGGAGGAGATCGTCGTGGAGGACGCCGCGGCGACCTCCGACGAGGATCTGAAGGGCATCGACATCGCCCTGTTCTCGGCCGGTGCGACGCTCTCGCGTGCCCAGGCGCCGCGGTTCGCCGCCGCCGGGGCGGTCGTGGTCGACAACTCCTCGGCCTGGCGCAAGGACCCCGAGGTGCCGCTCGTCGTGAGCGAGGTGAACCCGCAGGAGGCGAAGAACCCGCCGAAGGGCATCATCGCCAACCCGAACTGCACCACCATGGCCGCGATGCCGGTCCTGAAAGTGCTGCACGACGAAGCCGGCCTGCAGCGACTGATCGTCTCGAGCTACCAGGCGGTCTCCGGCAGCGGCATCGCGGGCGTCGAGGAGCTGCTCGGCCAGGCCCGCGCCGTCATCGGCGACGCCGAGAAGCTCGTGCACGACGGCAGCGCCGTCGACTTCCCGGCTCCGGACAAGTACGTCGCGCCGATTGCGTTCAACGTCCTGCCGCTCGCGGGTTCGCTCGTCGACGACGGCAGCGGCGAGACCGACGAGGACCAGAAGCTGCGCAACGAGTCCCGCAAGATCCTCGGACTCCCGGATCTGCTGGTCTCGGGTACCTGCGTGCGCGTGCCGGTGATCACCGGCCACTCGCTGTCGATCAACGCCGAGTTCGAACGCCCGCTGTCGGTGGAGCGCGCGAAGGAACTGCTCGCGAACGCCCCCGGCGTGCGCCTCGTGGATGTTCCGACGCCGCTGCAGGCCGCCGGCCAGGATCCGTCGCTGGTGGGCCGGGTCCGGCAGGATCCGGGTGTGCCGGAGGGCCGCGGTCTCGCGCTGTTCGTCTCGGGGGACAACCTGCGGAAGGGCGCTGCCCTCAACACAATTCAGATCGCCGAGCTGCTGGTGTAGGTTCTTCGGACCCTCGAAGGGGAGGTTGCCGCGACACGTCGCCGGCAACCTCCCCTTCGGCGTTCTCAGTGGGCCGTGGACGCATAGGCGCGTCGTTCCTCTTCCCGGGTCGACGCCGTGACGCCGGCAGACTCGTCGGCGAGATACGCGGTGCCGCCGACGAGCATGATCAGCGCGCCCGCGATCCACGCGGTCCAGGCTGCTCCGTCGCCGGCGAACTGTCCGATCCAGGGCGAGATGAACAGGATCAAGCCGACGACGGACAGGGACCAGTGATCCTTGGTGGGGTCGCGGGCGATCAGCGACCACAGGGCGTAGATCGCGGCGATGGCACCCAGTCCGAGAGTGACACCGGAGCCGACGGGGGTGGTGTCGAACCATACCGATGCGGTCATGGTGACGATGCCCAGGATCAGGGCGATCGCTCCGGCCGACGAGTTCGAGATCTTCATGTGCGCACCTCTCTTCGAATCGCTACATGTTGCGTAGCTACATCAAGTGTAGCGCTGTTGTAGGATCGTCGTAAGTCGAGACAGCGGACAGGAGTGGCGCATGCGGCAAGGTGAGGGGACTGCCACGCCGGAGGAACGCATCGCCGACGCCGTGCTCGAACTGCTTCGTCGCAAGGGACCCAAGGCGGTGACGATCGAGGCCGTGGCCGCACACACGGGCATGGCCCGCACCACCATCTATCGTCGCTACCGCGACAGGGACGAGATGCTCACCGCGGTGATGGAGCCGATTGCGCAGCCCTCGCCGCCCGATCCGGACGCCACGGCGCACGAAGTACTGATGTGGCTGGCCGAGCAGTCCCTGCGTTCGGTCGACGGGGGCGTCGGCTTCGGCGGCCTCGCTGCGCTGGTGACCGATGCGGATCCCGCGTTCACCGGTCTCATCCGCTCGGTGCTCGTGCGCCACCGCAGTACCTTGACAGAGGTCGTGCGACACCACATCTCGCGGGGAATCGTGCGAGCCGACCTCGACGTCGAAACGTTCCTGGACTGCATCGTCGGCGCCTACTGCGCGGAACGGGCCCGGAGCGGTGACATCGACGCCGACTGGAACGAACGGGTCGCGCTGACACTGTTGCCCGCGTTCGTGCAACCGTAAGCCGTCCCGAAACGAGCGAATGTACCCTTCAGCTTCGTAGATCGACAGAAGGGTACATTCGCTCGACTGTAGGCGGCGGCCGCTACTCGAACATGCGGTAGACCGCCTCGACGACGACGGCGGGCCGCTCGCTGCCCTCGAGTTCGATCAGGCCGTCGATGGTGATCTGGACGCCGCCCTTCGGCAGCTTCTCGAACGACTTCAGCGTCGCGTCGAGGCGGACCTTGCCGCCGGCGGGCACGGGACTGGTGAAGCGGACCTTGTTCAGGCCGTAGTTGACGGCCATGGTGACACTGTCGACCTTCAGGACCTCGCTCCACATCGGGATGATCAGGGAGAGCGTCAGGTAACCGTGGGCGATGGGACCGCCGAACGGGCTCTCCTTCTTCGCCCGCTCGACGTCGAGGTGGATCCACTGATGATCGTCGGTGGCGTCGGCGAAGGTCTGGATCCGGTCCTGCTCGATCGCCATCCACGAGCTGACGCCGAGCGGTTGCCCGACGAGTGCCTCGAGGTCGGCCAAGGTGGCGACGTGGGTGATGGAGGTGGCGGGGACGGTCATGGGGCCTCCTGTGCTCAGCGCTTGATGCCGAGAACGCGCAGTGCGTTCTGCTTGAAGATCATCGGTGCGATGTCGGGTTTGATGTCGAGAGTGGCGAAATCGTTGCGCCATCGATCCACTTGGATGACGGGGAAGTCGGAGCCGAACAGCACCTTGTGGCGCAGCATCGTGTTCGCGGCCTTGACCAGTTGCGGCGGGAAGTACTTGGGGGACCAGCCGGAGAGGTCGATGTAGACGTTGGCCTTGTGGGTGGCGATGGAGATCTGCGCGTCGACCCACGGTACCGCGGGATGGGCCATGACGATGGTCAGGTCGGGGAAGTCGGCGGCGACGTCGTCGAGCAGCATGGGGTCGGAGTAGCGCAGCTTGATGCCGTGCCCGCCGGGCAGTCCGGCGCCGATGCCGGTCTGGCCGGTGTGGAACAGGGCGGGCACGCCGGCCTCGATGAGGGCCTCGTAGAGGGGGTAGAACTGCCGGTCGTTCGGCTCGAAGCCCTGCATGCTGGGGTGGAACTTGAAGCCCTTGACGCCGTACTCGTCGACCAGGCGGCGCGCCCGTTTCACAGCGGCCTTGCCCTGCAACGGATCGACGGAGCCGAAGGGGATGAGCACGTCGTTGTGGGTGGTGGCGAGCTCGGCGATCTCCTCGACCGAGTTGGGGGCGTGGCCGGTGGCGGACCGGGCATCGACGGTGAACACGACGGCGGCCATGTTCCGCTGCCGGTAGTGCTCGGCGATGGAGTCGATGGTGGGGGTGCGTTCCTCGCCGGACTTGAAGTACTTCTCCGAGGCGGCCATCAGTTCGTCGTCCATGGAGCGGTGTCCGCAGCCGTCGATCTCGACGTGGGTGTGGATGTCGATCGCCTCGATCGCCTCGAAGTCGATCCCGTATTCGTAGCGGCTCACTTGGCGAGCACCTCCTCGGGGAATTCCTCGCCGACGGACTCGACGCGGTCGGCGAACACGATGGGCCACTGCGCGGCCACGTCGTCGGCGGAGAAGCCGCCGTCGTGGAAGGCGGTGGCGGTCAGCTGCGGATGCGACCACAGCGCCAGGCGGTCGCCGCCGACGGAGAACGCCTGCCCGGTGATGTCGGCGGCGTCGTCGGAGGCGAGGAAGGCGATCAGGCCGGCGACGTCCTGCGGGGTGCCCATGCCGACCTCGCGGCGGATCACCGCGGGCAGCTCGCCGGTCTGCTTCATCTGCTCGATGTAGGGCGCGAAGATCGGCACGGTCTCGGTCATCGCGGTGACGGCGACGGGGCACACCGCGTTGGCGGTGATCCCGGCGCGCTGCAGTTCCATCGCCCAGGTGCGGACCATCCCGACCACCGCGGCCTTGGCGCCGGAGTAGTTGGTCTGCCCGAAGTTGCCGCGCTGCCCGGCCGGGGATCCGATGGCGATGATGCGCCCGCCCTCGCCCTGCTCACGGAAGCGCAGTACGGCCTCGCGCACGCACGTGAAGGTGCCGCGCAAGTGCACGTCGATCACGGCGTCGAAGTCGTCGTCGGTCATCTTCCACAGCACCTTGTCACGCAGGATGCCCGCATTGGTCACCATCACGTCGAGGCGGCCGAAGTGCTCGACCGCGGCGGCGACGAGTTTTCGAGCCGTCTCGGTGGGACCGACGGGGGCGACGACGGCGACGGCGCGTCCGCCCGCGGCGGTGATCGTCGCGACGGCGGCATCGGCGGTGCCCCGGTCGACGTCGTTGATCACGACCGCGGCGCCGTGACGTGCCAGCTCGGCGGCGTAGGCGAGGCCGAGGCCCTGCCCGCTACCGGTGACGACGGCGACTTTGTTGCTGAGGTCCACGAGATCCTCCGTTGCTCGAGCTGATGAACTCCCAATCACATAGGAACATCTACTATTGAGAATGTCAACGATTGAGGAACTGTTATCCTGAGGGTCGCGACGAAAGGCTCTCGGAATGGAACGTCGACGCGTCCTCGAGGACGACCTGGGATTTCTGCTGACGCGTGCCAGTGCGATGGTGGTGCGATCGGTGAACGAGGCTCTCGCCCCACTCGGGCTGCGGGTGCGCCCCTACACGGTGCTCTCCCTCGCGTGCGACGAACCCTCCGGTGTGGCGCAGCGCCGCATCGCCGCGGACATGGGACTCGACCCCAGCCAGATCGTCGCGATCGTCGACGAACTCGAGAACCGGAATCTGGTCGCCCGCACCGCCGACCCGGGCGACCGGCGCAACAAACTCGTCGTCGCCACCGACGAGGGACGAAAGCTGTGCGACGAAGCGCGCCGGCTCAGCGAGGAGGTGTCGGACCGGCACTTCGCCGGCGTGGACCCGGCTCTTCTCGCCGAAATGCGCACTGTGCTCGGCCGCATGGTTTTTCCCGAGTCGGTGAACGCCGCCCGCTGACCGCGCGCTCGTCCACGGGCGCGGTCGGGGCGTCCGGGGTGTGGAGTTGTCGACCCATCGAGGGTCGGCAGGGTATCGGCAGCCTGACGAGCTGGCTGAGGTGAGGGCCGGGTGCGGTGGCGTAGGGCAGACCGGCCTCGGCGCAGTCGAGCCGAAATCGGTCGAGCACGTCCACGCTGCCGTCGGAACAGCGGGTAGCCGGCCTCGAGCAGTCGGAGGTGCCGAAACCGGTGCCGACGGCACAGCCGCGAACCGGACCGTTCAGGCCGGCGGTGTCGAACGCAGCGACGGAGTCGAAGTAGTGGTCACAGGCCCTCCGTCGCGACGAGGTGCTCGACGACGCGGCGCAGTCGCCCGCGGTCGATCTTGCTGTTGTGCCGCGGGTCGGTCGGTAGCGCGGTGGACAGGTGCACCGGGGTGGGCCGTGGCAAGTGCAGCCGCTGGGCGAGGATTGCCATGGTGCCGAGGTCGACGGCGCGAGGATCCTCGTCGTGGGGAAAGACGTAGAACAGGCGGTCGAGATCCTCGAGATACACCACTGCGCTGAGCAGGAACCCGGTGACCATGTTCCACATCTGTTCGAGCGCATCGGGATGGATCGGGCCGTGTGGGGAGTCGACGACGTCCTTTCTGCGGCACAGGTACCACACCAGACCCGAGGAGTCGATGTAGCCGAAATCGCCTGTGCGGTGCCATATCTCACCGGTTCGCGTATCGCGCAGTTTGGCGGTGCGCACGGCGTCGTCGCGGTGGAAGTAGGTGGTGCTCACCCGAGCGCCGGAAACGACGATCTCGCCGGTCCTGTCGGCAGGGAGGCCGTCGAGCGCTACGTCGAAGTGCGGCCCCTCGAACTGCGGTTCGACGACAGCGACGTCCATGTCCGCGGACGGCCGCCCGAGCGGGGTGCCCATGCCGGTCCAGGTTCCGAGCTTCGAACGGTACACGTGCTCGTCGGCGCCGATCAGGGTGATCGGCATCAACACTTCGGTGCTCGCATACGGCACCACGACCTCGGCCGGGGCGAGCCTGTCCTGCATGCGTTCGACCAGCCGGGCGCCGATGGCCGACCCCGCGGTGGCCACCCGTCGCAACGCCGGGGCGGGCAGGTGATGCTGATCCATATGGGTGATCAGGCGATGCCACACCAGTGGCGAAGCGAACAGGTAGTCGCTGCCGGAGACGGCCAGCTGCTGGTAGAACGCGGCGACGTCGAGGCGAGCGGGTTGGACGGTGGCCAGGTCCGGCAACACCACGCGTCGGCCCATGGCCACGGCCACCAGAGCCAGGTGTGGAAACAGGCAGAACTCGGAGGAGATCTCGTCGCTGCGGTAGTAGCGCATCTGCGAGGCGAGCTCGCGCGAGGTCCACGGCACGCCCTTGGGGATGCCCGTGGTTCCGCTGGTGTAGAGCAGCAGCACGGTATCGGCGATGTCCCACTGCATTTCGCTCCGACTCGGGTCGGGCAGAACCGTACCGAGACGAGCGCTGTCGAAGCCGGTGCTCGTCGGGGTGCAGACGATGCCGTCGTAGAGATCCGCTCCGGGGCAGGGCAGTTCGGAGACCCACACCGGCGCATCGAGGTCGGCAAGGCACGCGGCCAGCGTGTCGGGGGGCTGGTTGGGGTCGAGGAACGCGGGGACTGCTCCTACCAGGAATACGCCGTAGCAGTATGCGATCAGCTCGACGCTCAGCGGCAGCGTCACCACCACGTTGTCGCCTGGCCGTACACCCAGCTGGTGCAGGTGTGTCCGTGCGGACTCGGCCGCGTGCTGGATGTCGGAAAAAGCGTGCTGCGACGACGAGCGCAGATCGGTCACCGCGATCCGATCGGGGCGCTCGACGCATGAAGTGGCCAGCCCGTCCAGCAGTGCATGTCCGGACGTGACGACGGTGTGGCGAGAATGCATGACCCCCCTTGATGGAACCGAACTTGCACAACGACGTGATGCACGGGGGAGACTGCTCGTGAAACCGTCCAGTTCCCGAATGCTCGTTCGGACGCCTCGAATGTCGTATCCCCCCGGAACCCCACCCGCGCAAGATGGTACGGTGCGGAGAACGCGAATGTCTGCCGGATGAAAGTGATCTCCGCCACGGGGTGTCCCGGCGCCACTTCTGCAAGCGCCTGTGATCCCTGAGCGAACGGGACGACAACGCTCGCCCTGCATCGTGGTCCGCGGGGGCACTGGCGCTCGGGGAGCGACTCGGTCACGATCGACAGGTGGACCGCGCCGCCAGACTCACGCTCGCCGTCGAACGACAGGACGATTGCTGCCTGTGGTGTGGCCGACGGTTCGGACCGTTGATTCCGCCGACCACCGAACATCTCGTGCCACGAGTCAAGGGCGGTCCCAGCATCGCGGCCAACGAGGCCGCCGCGTGCCGGCGGTGCAACGCCGACCGCGGTCACCGGGGTCCGGTCGAGTGGCTCGCCGAGTGCCGGAACCGGCGCGGCTGGGCCCCGCAGGCGAGCCTGCTCGCGACGCTCCTGAACGCGCTGGACCTCGAACTCGCCAGCGCGGGTGGGCATCGCCGCGCCCGGCGATACCTGGCCGGCCAGCTGCGACGCTGCCGGAGCAACTGCTGAGGCGTGCGGACAGATCGTCGGGAAGGATACGGGCGGCGCTCAGTCCAGAATCTCCTTGAGATAGGCGGTGATCATGGCCGTCAGCTGGTCCGCGACCACCTCCGGCTCGATCGGTGGCTGATCGAGCACGTAACCGACCGCGACGTTCTCGACGGTGCGGACGAGCATCCACGCGATGGCGTCGGGATGCTCGATCCGGCGCCGGCCGGGATTGAAGCGCAGCCACATGGCCAGCAGCGCGTCGATGCGGTGCTCGAACGCGACCAGCCGGCTGTCCGGCGTGCGGGGGAGTTGCTCGACGAGCACGCGCAGCAGCCGGGGGTTCTCGCCGAGTGCCTCGAGGAGTACGCGCATGTTGGTCCGCACCGATTCGGTCCAGGTGGGGGCGTCGAGCGCATCGGTGAACACGTGCGAAATGCGAGCCTGAACCTCCTCGGTCCACCGGTCGACGACTTCGGCCACGATGGCGTCCTTGCCGGGGAAGTACTGGTACAGCGAGCCGGGGCTGATACCGGCGGCGGCGGCGATCCGGTTGGTGGAGGCGCCCTCGTATCCGTGGGTGAGCAGGACCTCCCGGCCGGCGGTCACGATGCGCTCGACCATCGCCTGGGAGCGGCGTTGCCGTGGCACCCGGCGCAGCCGGCTCTGCTCCGCCGGCCTCATCGGCGCCCCCCGGACGCGAATTGAACGCGAGTATTTGCTCGTGTCAGCATCGGCTCATGGTGGCACACGAGATTCGACAGGACGCGCAGGCGGCCCGTTACCCGCGCCGGTACGCGGGCATCCGGCCCAGGAACCAGCGCATCGGACGCCCGCTGCGCGCCTACGCGCGGATCGGCGCCGTCGACGAGGAACTGCTCGATCGGATCGGCCGCCGGATGTTCGCCCGGGACGAGGTGGGCGCCGATCTGGTGCGCGCGATGCGCCGCCCCCGGACGGACGCCGAACGGGTGAGCATGGCGCAGTTCCATCGGGCGCTCGAGCACGGCATCGACGCGGTGCCGGAGGCCCCGGAGGCGCTGCGACGGTTCTTCGCCGTGGTCGACGACGTCCCGGAGTGGGTGGACTTCGACCTGCTGGAGAAGGGCGCCCGGGCCTTTCGCAGGATGGGCCGCAGCCGCATCGACGTGCTGCTCCAGTTGTCGCTCATCGGTGGCTATCGGTTCGGCGGGCCGCCGGATCTGCTCGTCGAGACCGGGGGCCTGACCGGCTCGACCGCAATGCGGCGCCTCGGCGAAACGCAGAAATGGGGAACCGCGGTCGGCGAGCCGGGCGGGATGCGCAGGAACGGTGAGGGATTCAAGCTCACCGTGCACGTGCGCGCGATGCATGCGCTGATCAACCACCAGTTCGAGACCAACGGCCGATGGGACGTCGAGCGCTGGGGTCTGCCGATCAACCAGACCGACCAGGCGGCAACTCTCGGGTTGTTCAACGGCACGCTGTTGCTCGGCATGCGGGCACTGGGGTACTTCGTCACCCGTGAGGAGTCCCGGGCGGTGATGCACCTGTGGAAGTACGTCGGATGGCTCATGGGAATCGACGAGGACTGGCTGTTCGACACCGAACGCGAGCAGCACGTGTTCAACTACCACGTGCTGCTGGTGCAGAACGACGTCACGCCCGCGGGTGCCGCGTTGTCCGGGGCCCTCGTGGAGGGCCAGCGGACCCTCGACCACGGCAGGTTCGGGGACGTGCGCGGCCGGTACGAGCGGCAGCGCCTGCTGAGTATGCTTCGGTACTTCCTCGGCACGCAGAGCCTGCGGGAGCTGGATCTGCCCGTCACCTCGGCCTGGGCCGTTCCTCCGGTGCTGGTCAAGAACGTCGTCGCCTCCACGGTGGTGGCCCGCACACGCACCGGCAGGCGGTTCCTCGAGCGGGCCGGCGACCGGGCCGCCCGGCGCGAACTCGCCTCGAAGTTCGGGGCGTCGAGGCCGGCCGTCGGCGCGCTGCCCGGCTGAGCGTCCGCCCCTCGGAAGCCGGAACGGTCGCGTCGTCGCGGTCGGCTAGGCTTGTTCCGGCAAGCCGGACCGCCGGTCCCTCCGCGGTTGCGGGCCGCGGTCGTCGAGAAAATTGGGTGAAAGACGTTGACGGACTCTGGGGAACTGAGTATCGGGCCGCTGGTGCGCCCGGCCGACGGCAGTGACGACACCGCCAAGGTGGTCGCCGACCTCGTCAATGCCGTCTATGCCGTTGCCGAGGACGGCATGTGGCCGGAGGGGGCCACCCGGACCTCGGCGACCGAGATCGCCGAACTTGCCGGTGCCGGTCAGCTCTTCGTCGCCTCGCTCGGCGACCGGATCGTGGGCTGCGTGAAGGTGGTGCAACTCGATGCCCGCACCGCCGAGTTCGGGATGCTCGCTGCCGACCCGGAGGTGCGGGGTGCAGGCATCGGCCGTGCCCTGGTGCGGTTCGCCGAATCCCACGCGGCGCGGCTCGGGAACGAGATCATGCAGCTCGAGATCATCCAGCCCAAAGACTTCGAGCACCCGTCGAAGGTGTTCCTGTCGCAGTGGTATCCGCGAATGGGATACGTGCCGGTGCGGACGGAGGACCCCGAGGTCATGTACCCCGAACTGGTTCCGCTGCTCGCCGTTCCGTGCGACGTCGTCGTGTACCACAAGCGGCTCGGCTGACCGGTTCCGAATCTTCCGTCTCCGCGTGGTGCCCGCTGCCGGCGGGCACCACGTGCTTCGATGGTCGGGACGAGTACCGCGAGGAGGCGAGATGACGAGCAACCGTATCGGCCGCCGTGCCCGGCGAGCGGGAGCGACGCTGCTGCTGGCGGCCGCCGCAGTCTTCGGCGCATCCGGCCCGGCGTCGGCGCAGGACCAGTGGCCCGAGATTCCGTCCTATCCGACACCGATGATGCCGTACGAGACCAAGGACTTCCTGACTCCTGCGGACCTGGACTACTGGAATCCGCTGGTGAACCGGAATCGGCTCACGTCACCGTTCGGCACCGGCACCCGGATCGTCTGCGTCGGCTTCCACGGCGTGACCACCGACTGTTGGCAGGCCGATCAGAACGGGCAGCCGCACAAGCTGATCCGGCTGCCGGCCAACCTGCCGAACGTCACCGGTTCGAGTCTGCCGGGCGGCGGGCCCGGGCACTTCGTCTATCCGATCCTGTGACCCCGCGGCCGCCTCAGCCGGTGAACAACACCGCCGCCTGAGCCGGCAACCGGGCGCCGTCCTTGCGGCGGAACAGTTCCGCCGGCCGGCCGGTACCCGGACTCGACATGCGCCCGGTGCTGTCGAGAGCGTCGACGACGTGGCGGCGGAACGAGTCCTTCTGCAGTGGAAGACCGAACACCACCTCGTACAGCCGCCGCAGCTCGAGGACGGTGAACTCGTCGCCGAGCAGCCCGTCCGGATCGACACGCTGTGCGTAGCGCGCCCGCAGATCCGCCACGGCCGCCGCCACCATCTCGGCATGATCGAAAGCCAGCGGCTGGTCGGCCTTTCCGTCACGCACCACCACGAGGAGGGCGCGGGGCGGGAGATCCTCGTGGGGGACCGCCGCGGCATGGGCGATCGAGATCACCCATCCGCGCGGATCCCGGTCGGGGGCGTCGAACGCGCCGATCTGGTGGAATCGGATGCCGGCGAGGTTCGTCTTGTCGCGCAGCACGCGCCGGGCGGCGTCGGCGAGCCGTTCGCGTTCGCGGAGGAACGTGCCGGGCAGGGCCAGGGGGCCGTGGCCGTGCTCGACGGCCAGCACCCGGAGTTCGCCGTCGCAGTAGGTCAGCACGGCGACGTCCACCGCCGCCGACGGGTGCGGATAGTCGCCCAGCGTCCGGCCGGTCTCGTCCCTCCACTCGTTCACTCTTGCAGCTTAGCTCGGACATGATCTAAGCTGATAGCGCAGATTTGATCGAAGGGTGGGACGAGCGATGGCATTGACGACACGACAGTGCGACCGAGCGGTGGGGGTGCTGGTGGCGACGGCGGCCGGGGACGCCCTCGGCGCCGGCTACGAATTCACTCACCCCGCGGCGGACGCTGAGATCGGCATGGTCGGCGGCGGCGTGTTCGGGTGGGAACCGGGGGAGTGGACCGACGACACCGCGATGACCGTCGCCGTCGCCGAGGTCGCGGCCACGGGCGTCGACCTCGGCAGCGCCGCCGGTCTCGACGCGTTGGCCGCGCAGTTCGTGCGCTGGTTCGACTCGGACCCGAAGGACATCGGCAACCAGACCCGCGCGGTGCTCTCGCATCGTCCCGCCGGCGGCGCCGCGATGCAGGCCCGCGCCCGCGCCCTTCCCGGCCGCAAGGGCGGCAACGGCGCTCTCATGCGCACCGCCCCCGTCGCATTGTCCTGTCTCGGCGCGGGCGGGACGGACGTCGCGCTCGTCGCCGCGGGGGAGGTGGCCCGGCTGACCCACGACGACCCCCGGGTGGTCCAGGCCTGCCGGCTGTGGACGTACGCGATCCGCCACGCCGTCCTGCACGGCACCTTCGACGGTGTCCGCGGATACCTGCAGGTCTGCCCCGCCGACGTCGCCGAGTACTGGGGCCCGTTGCTCGATCGGGCCGAGCGCGGCTCGCCCGACGACTTCGCGAACAACGGATGGACCGTCCACGCGCTGCAGACCGCGTGGTGGGCGATCAGCACGACCGACGATTCCGACGCCGGGCACCTGCAGCGTGCCCTCGAGGCCGCGGTCCGCGCCGGCGGTGACACCGACACGACCGCCGCCATCGCGGGCGGACTGCTCGGCGCTCGCTGGGGCGCCTCGGCGGTCCCGGATCGTTGGCGGCGCATCCTGCACGGCTGGCCCGGGTACACCGCGCACGACCTGACCCGCCTGGCCACGGCGGCCGCCCGCAAGGGATACGGTCGTCCCGTCGCCGTCCCCGCTCGTCCCACCACGTTCCAGGAGCAGTCGTGACCCTCATCGACGTCGTCCACGGCGACATCACCGCCCAGCGCGTCGACGCGATCGTCAACGCCGCCAAGTCCTCCCTCCTCGGCGGCGGCGGCGTCGACGGCGCCATCCACCACGCCGGCGGTCCGGAGATCCTCGCCGCCTGCAAGGCCCTGCGCGCGACGACCCTGCCCAACGGTCTGGACGTCGGTGCGGCGGTGGCCACCACTGCCGGAAAACTCCCGGCGCGCTGGGTGATCCACACCGTCGGACCGCTCTACTCGCCCCACGAGGACCGCTCGCACCTGCTGCGGTCGGCCTACACCCGCAGTCTCGCCGTCGCCGACACCCTCGGCGCCCGCACCGTCGCGTTCCCGCTCATCTCCGCCGGTGCCTACGGCTGGCCGAGGGAGGACGCGATCCGGCAGGCGGTCACCGCGCTGACCTCCGCCCGCACCGCCGTCGAGATCGTCACGCTCGTCGCGTACGACCGGAGCGTCGCCGAACTGATGCGCCGCTCGTTGCCGTAGGACGCCGGCGCCGGTGACCGAATGTCACATTCGGTCGGTTGGGGGGTTGTTGCAGAATCGTGGGTCGGCCCCGTCATGTCACGGCGGGGCTGACCTGCGGTTTCGTGTAGAATCCGTTGGTGGCCAAAGGATATCGACCCGTCGATCGTGACCAGCAGTT